>Ga0302248_1000214_pt1 | contig 62475 bp, 64 predicted proteins | sample AAG_UR_Leu_MG_FD_193528 | JGI IMG/M metagenome (GOLD analysis project Ga0302248, IMG submission 193528) | Enriched activated sludge microbial communities from anaerobic digester in WTTP, New Holstein, Wisconsin, United States - AAG_UR_Leu | ecosystem: Engineered > Bioreactor > Anaerobic >...
GTCCTTTTCAACTGGCTTGAAATATCCTTTTGCTGCTACTTCATGAATAATATTTTGTAATTCAGCAATCGTAATTTCCAGACGCTCGGTTATATTGCTTAAAGCGTGGGTATCTTTGTCGGATGACTTGTTTATATCATCTCTCATTTTCATTAAAAGATTAAGATTCTCATTTAGCAAATCCAAGTCAGTGGAAAGGAACTCTGTCTTTTCTTCCATCGTATTTGTAATGTTCCTCAACTGAGAAACTATATCTTTTATCTCCTTGACGGAGGTATCTTGTACACCAGTCTGGTGTGCTGACTTTAGTAAATCGCTAATAAATCCTGCGCCAAATGTAGCCATATATTATTTCCCCGGCGTATCGACACTTCCTGATTTGCCTCCGAATACCCCCGCAATAGTCTTACAAATAGCTTCCGTACACTTCTTAGCAAATTCAAAACTGGCTTTTATGAACTCAGCCTTGTTTTCTTGCTCTTTCTCGTACTTCTGCTTGAAGATACTACGGTAGTAGTCGAATTCAACGCATGAAAGATCCTCCGCCTCTGATATATTTATAAAAGGAGAGGAAACGACACCCAATTCAGCTATATCATTTAGCACCTGTTGATAGGCGCTATTAAGCTGCATTAGTTGATAAAAAAAACGGCGACATTCGCTTCCTCCTGCTCGTTCTCATAGTCGCACTTGGCGCACTTGAACTTGAAGGGGATTTTAACTCCATGATCAGTCTGCTTGACATATTCGGTTATCCTATCCAAGTCGCGACTTGAAAGATTCTCAAAGAACTCGACCTTCTCAGCAGCGTCCATAGGAACTTCAGCAATCATGTCATCTTGGTTTATTTCGACCTTGTGAATACATCCAGCCAGCATGATAAACTGACGCTCAGAGGTCAGGGTTATCTTCTTGTCGAATATAATCTTTTCAAGTATCTTCTCATCGCAGCGGCGAATAGGTCCAAGAGTAATCTTTATAGCACCACCGGCGGTTTCTATAACGCTGCCTCTTTCTGGCTCCTTATAGTCTACTGTGACTATATTAGCCATATTAAAGTTTATTTCCTTGGCAACATGTTCACATTTTGGACACTGATGTATTATTTTAGTATCGTCGCCTGCTGCCGCACGGCGCATGGCGACGAGAACTTGGTATCTTTCTTGTACGGTCATTTGATTTACGCTCTTATAACCGTCCACCCTTACATACTTTTCAACTATATCATCAAGGTTAGATTGAACAAGTTTCTCATTCTTTGATTCTATAGCCTTAAGAAGATCCTTCTTGTCCTTTACTTTCATTGGTTTAATGAAGGCTTTATGATGAGAATAGCAAAGATCAATAGCAAGTTCATCACCAGCACTAGTAGCATAAATTTTGCGTAAATCATTAATACTTAACGATGGTTTGTCGTCAGACATACAATCTCCTTATATAGTTGTTTTATTATAACAGAAAGCTAACAATTATTAAATATATTAGCCTATTCCCCTGCGGGATATTCTAACCGATGCCAGTCCCTTGACAGGAGGCATCCAACGATATGAATATGGAACACCCAATGCATTATATGGATTGAAACTAGATATATTACCTATAGTAGTTTCTCTGTTCGATGAGTCTGGGGTATTTAAGCTTCCATCTCCATAGGGTTGACTTGACTGTGTTGGGGATGCTCCTATAGCATCAAAAAATCCAAGAGATGCTGGAAGAGTTGCTGAATTATAGCTTAAATCTATTTCTTGCTGTGATATATCGTTTTCTGATGCTGGCACTGATGGCTCAGCATAGATTCGACTTAAGATTTCACTTCCGACTTTAAGATTAACCGCTGATTGCTGATCTGGGTATTTAACTTCCCTATCTATCTGAGAACCTATAACATAATAATCATATGTGAATATAACATTAAATTCTTCGAAAGATGTGGTGCCTTGGTCTACTTGTATTTCCCCGACTTCACTAGGAAAAAGACCTTTAAATTCATATGATGTGACAACCGATCCTGTTCTATCAAGCTGCTTAATAGTAACACCGTCTCTCTTGTAGGACGACGGGGAATAACCGACCTGTCTTGTAGGATCAAAAATAACACTTTGCCAAGTCAATAGTCTGTTTCTTAGCTTGTGATAAACATCTGCCATGAAGGTAACTTGCCACGAATCAAACTTTGCTCTTCCTCCCATATGGAAGGTGGATTTCTGGAATTCAAATGGAACATCTTCAATTGTATATCTTGGAAGATTTGCAGATCTGGCTAGACAAGTTATAGTCTTTGCATCATTGATGTCATTGGTTATTACCGGAATATCAATTTCAAACAAATACGAACGAGCAGCATCGCCAACTATCTGGCGAAACTCTCGTAAATTCGTATTTTGCTTATTTGTAAAAGGCATAGAGTGTTATCTCACCCAACCAAATGCCTTATCCCTGGATTGGATTTAATCCCGATCCGATAAGACCAGATGGCTGGTAGGTGACGAACGATACATCGGCACTTGGGGCTGCTGCGATAGAAGCACCAGGGACGCCAGTATTGTTGACATTGTAGTAATCATATGAGAAGGTGACTGTGAACTTCTCAACATCTGTATTTCCGTGGTCAAGGGCGATTTCGCTTACTTGTGTTGGGAAAGCACCGATAAAACCGTATTCAAGAACAACTGCTCCAATACGATTTAACTGGCGAACGGTCATGTTGTCAGCCTTGTAGAAGGCAGGAGAACCAGAAAGCTGGCGCTGAGCGTCGTAGATGGAAGCCTGCCACTGGAGGAATCTCATGCGAAGTTCCATTGCGTCATCAGCAAGGAACTCGGCAGTCCAGTCACCAAAGGTAGGAACAGTTCCGACCTTGTACTTCATTCCCTGGAAAGGAATTTCAACCTTTTCGATGTTATACTCTGGTAGCTTAGTGGTGCGAGCAAAAGCTGTTAGTTCTGCGTCATTACCGGCTACAGGAGGAACGGAAACCATGAAGAGGTATGCTCTTGAGTGGTCGCCTATAACTCTACGAAAGTTATAAAGATTCTGATTGGCGAATGGTGTTGGGAATGGCATATTTTTCTCCTGTTATCTACCTATTATACTCCTGATGACCTTCCAACTACTTCAGAGAATGCTACGCCAGTACTGACCGCAGTAAAGATGAGCTTTATGAACTCTATTACTCTGGTTGGCTTGACGAGGATTTCAGCAACGAATTCGTTACGGTCGATTACCTCTGCGGTATTGTTGGACTCATCGGCTACGACGAGATAATCTGTTACTCCACGACGAGCCTTGATTTCCGCCAAGAATCCGTTGACTAAGCCACGGAAGCGTGAGCGTGTAATATCATCATTGAACTCGAAGAGGAAGTAGCGAGCAAGCTTGTCGATTGAACGCTCCATGTGGAGGAACAAGCGACGAACATTGATTCTGTCGAAGGCACTTGGCTTAGCCTGGAGTGTCTTCTGACCCCATATAACGATTCCCTGACCAACGAGGTTAGGAATTGGGTTGATGCGGTTGTAGTAAAGAACATCTCTCTGAGCCTTGTTAGGATTGACAGCAACACGGTTGATGCCAGAGATGATACCACGATTCAATCCTGCTGGTGCCCACCATGGGTCGTACTGGAAGTCAACACGAGCGATGACTGCACCAACATAACCTGTGGCTGGAACCCAACGGAACTTCTCATTGTAGAAGTCATAAATCTCGAAGTACTGACCATAGATAGCCGAATATGATGAGTTGATGTTCAATTCGAGGTTTACATAATCCGACATTGAAGAATATGGACGAGCAACCTGCTTAGCGTTGGTGACATTGATCATCTTGGCTACAGGAACATTGAGGATTGTGAAGCAATCCTTACGAACATTCTTGCAGATATCATCAAGCGAACGCTTCAAGACGGTTGGGTAGTCTGGGTCGAGAAGGATATCTATTTCCAACTCTTCCTTGTTGGTGAAGTGGTATCTCCAAGCAGTTTCTATTTCACCTACAAGGTCAAAGAGATTCTGTGTAAGATGTCCAGCACCAGCAAGAGTGCGAAGACCAGTTGATACTATTTCAACTCCTGCTGCACCTTCTTCACTTGCACCTACGAAGAAGTAGATGTACTTACTGTTACCATTGACCAATTCTGGTCCAAACATCTTGTTTCCCTGGTTGTCGCGCTTGTCTGCTATCTTCGAGCAAACATACGATTCCTGAAGGTCGCCATCTGCATAAACGAAGAGAGCGAACTCGTCGTTTTCAACAGTTACCGCCGGTCCAAACTCAAATGCGGTCCACTGATTGAGCAGAGTGTTGTTTACTTCCCATTCACCTTGTGTTGATTCCCACGGTGGAACGATGAGGTCGTCACGAAGGACAGAGTTTGCCAAATAGTCACCGACATCATCGAATATTGGGTTCGATGTTGGTGGTGGTGTTGTTCCTCCCCATACATCATATCCTGGGTCGCCAGAGATGGTTGATGGTGGAACGCCGTAGTAGTACTTGTATATGATTGCTTGGGTTTCAAAGGTGGTTGCAGCCTGTGCAAGCTCAGCCTTGAATCCGACGAGGGTCTGGAAGTCAACTGCGTTAATGACGTTAAACTGGACGCCATCATAGAAGGCACCAGCACCAACTCCCCATACATGGTAGAGTTCATTGTCAACTGCCTCAAGTTCGGTGTTGCCGAATACGGGAGTTACTCCATCATATGCCAATGGCTCTGTGTCAGGAATGTTGTCGTAAGTTACTGGGAAGTTCTTAGCAGCCAATGGAGTTACCCATTCACTGACTTCCGATCCTGACAAACCAACAGTCAATCCAGCGACGAGAGTATCCTCGTTTTCAACACGAACTACATAAAGCTGATTTGATCCTTCGAGAAAGGACTTAGCGGTGTAGAAGTGTGTATAGTTTATATCATCAGGTTCACCGAAGGCATCGACGTAATCCTTTTCAGCGTTTACTAATGTTCTAACATTGAGCGGTCCACGGTTTGCCGCGACTACTAATGCGCCAACAGAAGAAGTAACTGTAGGAATGCGGAGCGATGCATCGCGCTCAATGATATCTACGCCAGGAGAGAGGTTTGCAGATCCGACCATAATATTAGCTCCTTATACGAGTGTCTTCCATAGTATTTATATTGATTTACATATGCGTCTAATACTATTTTCGTCTCCTATGTTATTTATCAACCACGAGCAAGGTCATTTTTGAACCTATCTATATCATCATTTGGATTTGTACTGCCAGAACCTATCATTCTCATGAAGTTTTTCATATTTTCTTCATCGTTTTGTTCACTCTCATTATTCTGGAGAAGGTTGAGATTGGGATTCTGTAATATAAAGTGAAGGTGATCTTCCCAGAACCTTGAACGGAGGGCAAATGATGTCCAATACCCCGAAACAACGGTATCGTCAAAGAACCCCCTGCCTGGGCGAGCCTGGAAGATGCCTGTCCTGACCTCTTCGAAGTATGATAGCTCGGTAAGCATCTCAACGGCTCTTATAAGCATCTTTCCAGACTCTACATCCTCCTTGAAGTATGATAAAGCCAGGGGCTTGGTTTTGGCATTGGCATTTACCCCATAGTCCCCCTTATCAACATCAAACCATACATTATCATATCCGTCTTCAAAGTAAAGGTTTTGGACAACAACGGCACCTAAATTATTATTCTCAATAACTGCCATGGCTTTATTGTATTGAGTAGCTATCTGTTTGATCTTGTCCTTGAAGTCGAATATAGACACATCGTTACGACGATACATGGCGACCTGTTCTATTCTGCCGTTTATATGCCATTGGGTGACATCCCATACATTGGCTACATGATAGTCGTTGTTAGATCCTTTAGCAACGTCACATGTCACCATATAAATCTTCTGGGGGACTGGCTTCTGCCACATGTAGTAACCTTCTTCGGGATAGAAGTTAGCATCCATTGGCTTCAATGAGGCGAGCTTATCACCATCTATAAGCGTATATGTCGAACCCGTGAAGGAGCAATTATGCTCCTGCTGGAACTTAATCTTACCAAGAGACTGAAGCTGGTCTTCCTTCCATTTTTCGTCTCTGTCTGGGTGGGCGTCCCACTTTACCTTCATTGCCTTCCACTGCTTCTGTTGGGTGGTTGTGGCGTTGTTCCAGAGTTGGTAGAACTTGCCAGCGGTTCCGTTTGGAGTTGAAACGACTACGACCGATCCACCAGTTGAAATGGTGGGGAAGTTGGATACCCAAAACTCTTCGGCTATTTCCTGGGGAACGAACGAGAACTCGTCAAGGAACATCAAGGATATGGATTCACCACGAATAGCGTTCTTAGATGTAGCGCGAGCGAATATGCGGCTGTCATTCTCGAACCCCAACTCAAGCTGGTCGTACTTGGTGACGCCGGGCTTGAGCCATGCTGGCAACATTGCATAGCCCTTCTTTATATCACCGACAAGCGAAACGGCGGTTGACTGCATGTTGGCGAGAATAGCTACTGTCTTGGTTGGATTGAACAATGTGTACCAAAGCAAATAGATGCAGGCGCAGGTTGACTTACCAAGCTGACGTCCACAGCAGAATATAGAGAAACGATTCTCCGACATTGCCTTAATCATTTCCTTCTGGTAAGGAAATAACTTTATAACCATTTCTCCCTTGACAGGGTGGATGATGGTGTAATACTTTTCAGCGAAGTATATGATGTCAGCGGCACACCTTGCCAACTCTCTGACCATTTCGGGGGTGAACTGAATATCTCTATTTGGTCTTACGATTTGCTTGTCATCATATGCTATAGGCATTACTGCTCCTTCTTATATACTGTCCCCGGAGCTTTCTCTTCTAGTGATTCACGCTCAACAACAGCATCTACTTCCTTCATGTTTTCAAACTTCTGGTCCTGTATTGCCTTTAAAACATCTGTCATTTTACCAACCACCATGATGTTTCCAGATGGTCCTGCCACAGCAGCAGAAGCTTTCTTTATGTCTATTTTCTCACGCTCATATCCAAGTTTTGTTTTATCATTATCATATTCTTTTATTTCTTTTAATGCGCCTGTAATCGCATTCATCAATGCACTCATACATTCGGCGGTTCTACCAGATGGATCATACTTAAGTTCTTCAGTAAGAATATGTATAACCTCAACACCAACTTCAGCGATATTACGAAGATTATCTTTTATGAATATCTCGTCCGTTAGGTCTTTTTTCTTTTCAATCTCTGCTCTGACTAAAGCGATTTTTTCTTTACGCTCTTCAGTTCTTCTGCGAAGCTCTTCGTCTTTTTCGGAATTTTCAGATTTGGAAGATCCGGTTGTCGAATCAAAACACTTCATCTTGTCTGCTATATCAAGAGCAGCGTCGATTTTACTTACTATGTCTTTTTCTTTAGTCATATGTATATTATATCCAATAGCATGTAATTATAATGATTGTTTTTTACAAATTAGTTCATATTGCTCTAGTTCGTCTATGTATTGACTACAGCTTTCTGTTAGCTCACAATTCAATACATTTAATCTATCTAATAACTCTTGTTTTGTTGAAAATGTTTCTAGATTTGGCTGCCCTGTGATAACTTCATGTGTTTCGGGAATACATCCACAGTGAAAAGTGTCTGTTTCGTTATGAGCTAAATAATAATAAAATTTATCTGCTTTGATTTCCTGCATATAACTTCCTTATGCTGGACCGCCGTCTGTTATGTCCCACAACTTCACCGAAGTAAGATTATTTCTTGATGCTGCTGATCCGACATTATACAAAGAGTTTCCTCCGTGGAATGTGACACCAGTGTTATTATTAACAGAATCCAAAGAAATAAGAAGATTACTATACGATGTAGTGGAGAGCGTTACACCATTAAACATATTAGCCCCATTTGTCATTGATGGTAAGCTTATGACGGGGAATGTTACGAGTGATGTTGCTCCATTAAACATAGCCATCAGATTTTGTGCCATTGATAGATTTAATGATGCTCCCACTGTTGTCAGCGAAGTGCAACCACTAAATGCATTTTGTAAATTGGTTATTTGATTCCAGTTGTAGGAATTAAGTGTTACAAGACTTGTGCAATCCCTGAATGCGCTTTCTGCGTTGCTGACCATAGAGAATTTTGCTGTCGAGAAATCTGTAGCTGTAATATTTAAATTACTGCACCCATAGAAAGAAGAATTCAATGACATCCATTCATTAATTCCCCATTGGGTTATTCCTGTTATCTTTAATCTATCGCCGCTGTTATTAAAGTATATTGTTGGGAAACCACCAACTTCCATTTCTGTTATGGTTATTGTATATGTTCCCGGAGTGGTGTATGTATGAGATATGTTTGGGAATCCAGTTGTGGTATTAGTTATAAATTCTCCGGTGTTATCGCCCCACAGAATAGAGAAGTTATAGGTGCTTAATGGATCTAGCGGTAAAATAAACTGGTCACTTGGTGATCCAGCGTTGTTTGTGTTAATGGTTATTCTAAATCCACTTTCAAGTCCGCCGTCAGCAATTGACCAACCTCTAGATGCTAGTTTACTTCTAGCTATTGATGCTGGTCCAGCGGTATACTTGACAGGAGTTTGACTTATTGATCCTTTATTTAATGGATTTACTGCTTCTAACCTTATAAGGAAGTTATCATACTCTGGTCTTGAGATTCCGGATTGCCTAAATAAATTTCCAAAATTTATTGAAGATGATGTAGTTGGCATTATATAATCTGGATGATCTACTAATGCCGAGCATCCCCAGAATGACCCGTTTCCAGTTGTTAGCTTTGAAAGATTTAGCGGTGCCATTTTTGTTAAACGGAAGCATCCATTCCATGCTCTGTTGAAATTAGTAACGTTTTCAGTGTTTACTAGTGGAAACTCAGTAAGAGATTCACAATCCCACCATGCGTTATCGACTCTAGTGGCGTTTGATAGATCCAGGGAGGGGAACGACTTTAAATATATACAACTTTGCCACGCGGCAGTATAAGTTGTTGCTGGTCCCAAGTTGATAAGCGGGAAGCTTTCAATATACATTCCACCCCAAGCACCTTGGAAACTTTCAGAATTACTGAAATCAAATGTATTTGGGAACTCTGTAACTGCACGGCAGCCGTTCCAAGCATATGAGAATTGTCTTCCCTTTGAGAAGTCAAGAGTTTTTGGTATTTCTTTTAATTCTCTGCATCCATTCCAACAACTGGTGAATATTTCCCCAGAACCCATTCTTAAGTTTCCTGGGAAATGCGTCATAGACCGACAGAAAGCAAATGCTCTGTCCCAATCTGTTACATTTTCAGTTCTTGCCGTTCCTGAATCCGGCGCAATGATTTTCATATTCGCACACCCTGCAAAGGCACCGTACATTGTTTTCCATATTCCTGTTCCCCATTGCTGTAAGAACAAAACTTTCCTAGCATCAGTAACAATAGGTCCACTTTGCACACTTAAATCATTAAATCTTAAGGTTGGGAAACCTTCTTCGCCGTTTGGAGTAATTGATATAATATAAACGCCCGGAACAGAATATGTATGAGTAACTCTTGCTCTAGACGATGTTGGTGATTCTCTAACGAAATTATCTGTGAAATTCGTTACTGTCTCTTCGGTTTCGTCTCCCCAATTTATATTGAAGTTATAAAGATAATCTGGATTACCACTTACATCAGTTGTCCCATCAAGAGTGAGGATAAACTGATTTGTTTGTGATATTGCTTCGGTTATTTCAGTGTCGATAATCAACTTAAATGGTATTTTTTCTGGGTCAACCGCGCATTGCTGTCCGCGTGTCAAATCATCATTTGGTATATTGTAAAGATATCCTGGTGGATTTGGATATACAATTTCATTTGGATTAACAATCGTACTTGGGGTTGGTGGTACTTTGTTTTGTGGGTCTAAGTCATTGTGATGTTCCCAACCCATATAATCAGATTCAATATCGTCAAACGAAACAACACATCCCCAAATCTTTGGATCCATGTCGAGGAAGCTATTACATCCAGTGACCGATTCCAATAGGAATGTATTTACGGTTTCGCCCTCTACGGTTGGTTCAGATGCTCCGTTTTTAGTAGAGTCAATACCCATACGAGTAGTAACTCTCTTAATCATCTTAGATATTGGTAGCTGTGGAGTATAGAAGTTACACTCCATTCTGAACTGCAAATTACACTGTAAAATTCTTCTTTCTGGTTCTGAAATGTCGGTAACAAAATTAGGAGAGGTTGATTCGAGGGTTACTTTGACTTTTCTTTCGGATCCTATACCGCGCTCATAGAGAGAAACATGCGCTTCTGGATTGAAGAACGGTAGAATGTTTTCAAGTATCTGAGCCATATCTGTCATATACTTGGTCCATACAGTAAGCTCAAATGTTAAATCGTAAGGAACAGTTTGAACATCACGAATGGCAGCTTCCTCTTGCTCGCCAGTTTCGGGGTCTTCCATATATTCAACTAATATACGACGTTTTTCGTATTTTCCCCTCTGTCTCTCTTGGTTTCTGGATATTCCGTTCCAAATAAGCGACATTCTTGGGAGGAAGTTTGGTGGAGTTGAGTCTGGTGAACTTGGATCTGCCTGAAGTTCTGCTATTACCTTTTCTTTTGGCGCAAGGGTCAATGGAACTGGCTTCCATCCAATAGCTTTTCCGTCCTTATCATAGTTGATGATGGACATCTCATTGAACACATCAGAAAGAGCGACTACGTGTTGATATATTACATTACTGAAGAAAGTAATTATACATAAAGTATTTACCCGCCTTTCGTAACAGAATTTAAAGTATCCACGATCCTCTGCCAAGACCATGAATATGGTATCTCTACCAAGTTAATATTATTCACTACGCAGTATTTTTTCAAATTTTCATCCCTTTCTCTTTGTTTAATAAAACGGTCCTCACCACCAAAATAGTCTATGGAACAATAATGTTGCTTTCCGTTATATTCTAATATGCAATTTTTATCTGGTATAAAAAAGTCAACTATGTATTTTCTATTAGTGTCTACAAATGTTTTATGATAATCGTGCGGAATATTGGATTGTCTGAAATACTGAAGGATATCTCTTTCCCTTTTGTATGTCTTCAAATTGGGGTTGCCATATCCCCTAAAAATGTTATTAGGAAGAGCCTTCCACACTTCCCCCGTTTCTAAACATTGCCATTCAATTGGTGTATCTTTGTTAACATAACATCCGATTCTCTTTATTTTTCTATACTTTAATCTCTCGTCAATCATAGCATCAGTAATTCTCTTGCGATTGTGAACTCCATTTTTCTTCTTATAATAAAACAAAACGGCTGCTGGGGTGTCCTTCCATTCATATCCACTAGAGTCTCTCCATAGAATAGGAACATTGGCTGTCACATAGTTACCTATTCTTTCAAAACCAGTACCTTCAAGTCTTTTATCAATAATCTCGTTTGAAAGTCTTCTATTAAGATTATTGCATATTGGGCAAGGACTATTACCCTTTTTAACTCTGCTCAATACATTAATTAAAATGGCGTTACTTTCGGTTTGGCACTTATTACAATAGATGACAAAAGGAGTATAATTATTAACATATACACCTTTCTTCGTGACATTGTGAGAATGCAACAAGTCATTAATATAATCATCACTGTATTTTTTATTGGATGTCATGTGTTGTATTTATAGTAAAGTTATTTATTACCAGTTGCCCCAGTCAAAATTTTTCTTATCCTTGCCGCTCACACTTACGATGCCCTTACCGGCAGGCATTGTTGGCTGCCCGTTCTCATCGACGCCATCAGCCTTTTCTTGAATATGCTCATTGTCACCATGGTAAGCGCCTTTCTTGTTGGCAGCAGTAAGCCCAGGAACCTTATACTTCTCACGGATATTTCCATTCTCGTCAAACAAATCGGCAGGTGCGCCAGGAAGTATATTTCCTTCAGAGTCAATGTACCCATATCGTTCACCATCACCAATCTCTGCTGGTGATATCTCTCTTTCACGACAAGTCAAAGCATATGCCGTTCTTCTTCCGAATACATTTCCCCGAACTCCGAGAGTAGATTCGGTAACATGAGTGACTTCAAATACTTGAGTAGTTAAACCATTGGCAAATGTGAATTGATCAGCTATAAGTGGCTTTCTTTTAAGTTGTTCAATAGCGGTTGAATAATGAAGATACATTGTAAACTCCACTTTATTCATCATACCAAACTGGTTGAACAATACATTTTCCTGAACTTGCCCACCATCAATCAATCCAGTAAGCATTACTTTTCTTACAAATTGTTTTCCTGGGTCTTCGTTAAAAATTCTATCTCTTTCAGGATCAGCATCAACAGGATAATATTCGAGAGGAATACCATATATTGCAAACATCTCTGATGCCATATCATCATAGAAATCCAGTTCTTTTCCATTATCTTGGTTGCCATTGTATTGGCTCCAAAAATCTTTTGATGACATCGGATCGGGGTTAGCTGGCATATGTTATTCCAAATTAGGCAAACCAGAAACTTTGTGGTGGATATCCATAGTCTCCATCCTTGATGGATTGTTCTAGTTTTTCTTTTTCTTCCTTTCCTTCTCTTATATAGAATTCCCCATTTACCGTTGCGCCGCCAGTAAATGTGATTCCGGTATACTTACTGACGTTATATCCTATTTGTATCTTACATAGAGCGGCAGCATATCTACGAATCCAAATGTTTTCATAGAGGTCGCTATCTTGAACTCTCATCCACACTGGCAATACAATATGACCGGGGGCGCGAGGGGCTGGAGAGAATCTTACCTTCTTACTTTCTTCCATGAACTGAACAGCAAGCTTGATGGTATATCTCTGCTGTATCATCTCAAGATATTGCATACCAAGCTCATATCCTATAATGTCTGCTCCGCCACCAGCGCCACGAGTTCCCTCTCCACCACGACTTCCAAAGGAGTTAAATTGACCAAACGATCCTGGCGTCCACAGAGCGGTTCCAACAGAACCAAATCCAGCCCCCTGAAGCCCACCAATACCCGTTGACATAATGCCAAGATTTGTTAATGCGAATCCTCTCTCTAGCATTGGCTCGGTTGCGTAGTCTGCGGATTCTGTTCCACATCTTGTTGCCAACGCATTTCCAACAGCGACAACATCACGCGGTAATTGGTATTCTTGTTTATAAACTAATACGGGCTGAGCAGAAATATCAGTCGATAGGCACATACCACCATCGTCATCTGGATGGTCTATTGTCTCATATCCAGATAAACGAACAGCGGCTTCGGCAGTTATTACAATATACTGTTCTTCATGTCCGGTTCCACCAGCGTGAAATGTATAATAGTCAAGAGCCTCGTCAATACAATTATCAAGTTGTGTCGGCGCAATCGGTGGTTTGACGGCAGGCGCTCCGAGATGCTTGTATACCCAATCCAATAACGATGCTCTGTTTCTTACTTTCATGTGATTCCTTTATAAACTCTTTACAATTCCAGATAAAAACTTATATAGCTGATTTCTGTCGTCCGCAACATGCGAATAGTCTATTCCAGCTTCGTTCATTATTGCCTTTATTTCTTTCTTGGTCATGACCATCCAGGCACGATTATCTTTCTTCTTAAGCTCCATTAGAACGTCAACCGATATTCCGTTTTTTGGTGACTCTACTTCGGGGGTGACTTCGGGGGTGACTTCGGGGGTGACTTGAGGGGTCGGCTCAGTTTGTTTATCTCCCTCTATAACTGAATCAATAACCCCATCAACAACATCATCTGGAACACTATTATTTACTAAGTCATTCCATTCTTTCAATGGATCGCATGGGGTTGTATTTTTTTGCGTGTCAAATTCCACAAAACCTTCAAATCTTATGCCAGGAAGACTTCCCACCATCTCAACTGTCGATATAAATGTTCCATTGGGTGGTATCTTAGTGGGGACGCCATCAATGCGAAGTGTTATAGGAGTAGAAGCTACTCTTCTAAATCGTGCCTTTTTACCCATAGATACCTCTATTTATATATTCTATTTTTTATCTGGATCAAGGTTCGTGTGGATGCTCTTGTGAAGAGCAACCACATCTTCGCCCGCCTTTTCCTTAAGTAGCTTGCCTCTTTCGTTTGTCTCCTTAAGGTTCTCAGCTACTTTTCTAATCTTCTCTTCTTTCTTTGACATGTCTGGTAGTATTCCGGCGTTCAAATCGCTAAGTTCTCTCTTGACAGTTTCCCATTCCCTTTCTAGATCTTCACGGCGAAGGCGTATACCACCCAAAACACGTAGATCAGCATTTGGTCCTGTCATCTGTTCAAGTTGCATGGTAGCCAAAACAATACCCTTTTCTATTTCTTCAAGTTCCGCTTGACGAGTTTCTATAAGGTATCGTAATGCTCTATCTTTTTCTTGTCTTGTCATATAATCTCCTATGATTATTATAACATAAAAAAAGTAAACCCCAGGAGAATGTCTCCTGGGGTTACTTGATTAGCTATCACGATCCGTCAGTATTAGGATACTGAACCAGAGAGAGCGGAGTCGCCCAATCCACGGATGTCGATGTAACGGTAGTAGTTCTCAGCACCGAAGAGGTTGTTGCAAAGACCATATCTGGTCAATACACCGATTCTTGGGTTGAAGGAATCCTGACCGACCGCTTCGAGGAACTGGATCGGAACATATGGGAGGTAAACGATACCAGCGTCGGCATCATCTCTTCCCTTGTATCCGACAACAGCGTAGTCGCGGGTTGCGAACATATCGCGGTATACGGTGAAGCGTCCGATGGTTCCAACCTTAGCGACACCACTGACCTCGGTTGCGAGGTTGGTAGCGACACTGGAGATTGCGAACTGTTCGAGAGCTTCTATTGCAGCAACTACAGTTGGCGAAGCCAAGATGAAGTTACCAGCGCCACGACGGGTAGCAACTGCGATTTCGTTCGAAGCCTTCAAGCATACGGTGTAGAGAGTGCGGAACTTCTCCTGCTCCCAACGACCGTCAGCGCCACCGAAGTTGGTTGAAGTGTAGTCCCATACGAGAACTCCACCAACCTGTGCGAGAGCGATGATGTTTGCCTTAACTTCTGCGTCAATTTCAGCGGCAACCTCATAAGCAAGAAGGTCTGACAACTGTGCAGCAATGTCAACATTGTGCATGTTCTTCAAATCCTGCTGTGCTTCATGCGACCAACGAGCAGCGAGCTTGCGGGTCTTTGCTTCTACAGTCTGCTTCTCAACGGACAAGCCCATGTAACGGATACGATCCATTTCAGCGGTGCCGCACCAGTGAGTTTCGCCAAGTCCTTCAGCGTCAGCGGTGTTGTAGCCGCCGCGTGGGGACAATCCAGCGTCAACATCTCCGCCCTTGACACGACCATTGTCAACTACGGTGCCGAAGGCACTGAGGAAGTCAGCGGAGGTTGGGGTTGAGGTTGCTGTGGTTGGGAATCCGCCCGAGTAGAGAGCTTCCACAGTGTTGAATCCAGCTTCCATGCCTGGGAATCCAGACTTGGAGTTGAAGTCACTCTGGTAGCGGTAACGGAGAGCGTATGCCAAGCCAACTGGGGTGAACATAGGCTGAACACCTACGAGTTCGTTGCTGACGAGTTCAGGGAATACACGAGCTACGAGAGGCATAGCAATTGCCTGGAATCGTGCGATACCAGACTGTGTTGCGGTGCCGCCGCAAGTAGCAGGAACGGAGACAGTTGCTCCGCCAGCCGAGCTTGCAGTTTCTTTAAGTGCGTCCTTGAAGTAACGGTTTTCTTGTTCGAGAAGCTGAGCAGTGAGTTCAGCCTTACGGTCGTCACGGATGTGCTCGACCATTGGCTTCCACTTCTTCATGAGTGCGTCTCTTACGTTGTCTTGTAATGCCATAAATTTGTTTCCTTTGTGTGTTATGGTTGTTTAATGTGTGAATGTTAGATTCTACGATTCATACGATCAAGGTTCTTTTTCCAAGTTCCCATCTGATCGTTGCCACCAGTTGCAGCGGAGGAAACTGCTTCCTCAATAACTTGAATCTGCTTCTGAGCGGCTTCGGTTACGACCTGTTTCTGCTGTGGGCGAGCTTTTGACTCATTTATAACAGGAGTGGTTGGCTTGACGCTTTCCTTGATTATGAAATCCTTGACAGCATCAAACTTACGCTCTACATCAGCAGCAGTGGCACTCTCAAGTAACTTGTGAGCGCGTTGCTTCTGTGCTTGGGTCATACCCTCGGTCAATTTGGTTATCTTGACCTCTTTTTCGAGTTCTCTAACCTTGGCAGTCAAAGTGACTGCTTCTTTCACTTTTGCATTAAAGTTTTCAGCGAGTGATTCGTTCTCCTTCTTGGCTTCTTTCAAAGCCTCGTAGCCAGTCGAATCAAGCTTTATGTAGTTCTTGGAGAATGTTTCTACCATTCCCTGGACAAGACCTTCATAGGCTTTTGCCTTAACAGCGGCTTCCATAACTTCCGATGGAATTGCTTCGGTAAGCTGCGACTCAAGATACTTGTCGAGCTTCTCTAGCAAATCTTCACGGTATGCTTTAACGTCCTTAGCAAGAGCCGCCTCTTGCTGCTTTCTGAAATTTGAGGCTTCTTCAGCCATGACTGATTCGAGACTCTCACGGTACTTATCCATTCCCGTCTTGTACTCGTCAGCAACCTGCTCTACCATCTGCTCAACTTGAGCGCGATATTCAGTAGCAGTCTGTTCAACTACCTTGAGTGTCTCACTCTTGTAGTTCTCAAGCTCTTCGAAGAGGATGTCTTCCTTCTTCTTGAATGCTTCAGCGAGTTCACCAGCAAAAGCTTCGGCTTCCGCTTGGAATGCCTTCTCTTGCTCTGCGATCTTCTGCTTAAGTTCTGTGACCTCTTTGGTAACAGCTTCGAGCTTTGTTGAAGCGTCGAGTGTTGCTGCTGCTGCGCGGTCGTTTACGAGCGTATCAAGATATGATCCGATCTGGGTTGCAGCTTCTTCAGAGAGTGATTCTCCGAGTGCCTTCTGTAGATGTTCCATTATCGCTGTTTTGCTCATAAGCAATATCTCCTAATGCTAATAGTATTTATAACGATTTATATGTCCGCAAGAAACTTTTTTACACATTCAACGACATAAGCATCTTTTTCATGCTTGGGAAGAGTCTCAAGCGATTCTTTTAGTTTACTAAAAGCCGACTCTGATCGCCTTAATGACCTTGCCGTGTAGCTTCCGCCGACTTTTATATACTCCACAGATTCCATGATTCCATCCACAAAACCATCTGGTGCTGATGGGTCGGCAACTATATCAACTGCAATAAGTTCATATTCATTAACGAGAGCCGAGTTATCTGCGCCCACTGCTTCTTTTACATTTCCAAGACCACGAGATGAAACTCCAAGTTGTCCACCAGCAAGAAGAATAGACTTTGCTACTCTTCCATACTCAGTGTCAATAAGTCTTGCCTTTCCATATACATCGTTTCCTGCCCATTTTAGTTCGGTGATAAGGTGGGAGGATCTGTGAAGATTTATTTCGATTCCTTCTGGGTGTCCAAGTTCTCCAAATGTACGGAGTCTCTTAGGATTCTGCATGCGATCAGCCATATAAGCTTCAACGCACTTCTCCATGAGTTGCTTTGGATATATGCGACCATTACGGTTCTTCTTTTCAGTCTGAATGAAGATACCTTCTATGTAATGTTGCTTTTGACCTTCGGCGTCAACAGCCTCAACAATCTTTTCGATTCCATCAAAGTTTGGAGCGGCTGCTTCAGTAATAAGCTTATACATATGAACCTCTTATAGATATATTTATACAATATATTCGTTATTTCTTGGTTGTATCTTTCTGTTGCTTATTCATCTGCTGAAGGAACGCCTTTCCACGCTTGTTTATCATGGATTGCAGCTTTGCATCGACAATCTTAGGGAATAACTCTTTTGCCTTCACATAGTTATCACTTTGTAAAGCATCCAAGTATTCATTGGTTGTTTCGTTGAATTTATCTCTATTCATAATAATCTCCTTAGCTTCTTGTACATCAACACTGTCTACGAGTTTCTGGAAATACGCCTTTACACCCTTCCAGAACTTGGGGTGTGATTTATCTTTTTCTTCTGCTGTCTTTCCGTAATTTTCTTGGCGAGAAACGGCTTCTTTCCAGAAAGATTCCAACGCACCAAGATCAATCTTCTTTTCATAGTGGAGCTTCATGATAAGCTCGTTGGATTCATTTATAGATTCCTTCTTGTAGTTTATCTGAACAGCAGCAAGCTGCTTTTTAGCATCTTCCTCGCTGCCATGCGTCCCAAGCACCCTACCAGTATGCTTGTTGACTACTTTCCATTTCTCTCCAGATTTTTCTATTCCAAATGGCATATATTAGTTTCCTTTATAAAGCTGGTTCATCGCCACCGGCATCATCTCCACCATCGCCGCCAGCATCATCGGCTGAAGGTTCGTCGCCGCCCATATCCCCACCACCCAAGTCTCCACCCATGCTACCCAATCCTCCACCACCAGCGCCTCCACCTTCGCCCTCTTCTTCATCTCCGCCCATATTTTCGGCAGCAAGAAGCTCCTGATTCTTCTTCCATTCCTCTTCGGTGATTTCGAGGAACTTCTCTGTGACCCACTTGCGCGAGAAGAGAGGCTTCTCAGTGTCGATAAGATCCTTGAAGTTGCTGAAGTTCTGGAAGCGTAGCTCAAGAACCTTGGCTTCTAGGAACTTCTCGAAGAGGTTGTTGGCAAACATATGAATCTTGATGTCTTGTTCGGTTATGCCGTATTCTTCAGCAATACCCTTTAGACGCAAATGTGTAAGGAATATATTCTTGAATACCTCTGAGAATCTTTCCGTATAACGCTTGACCTCTTTCACAAACTTGACTTCTTCACGGGTAATATCCTGTGTATCACCAATGGAGAATTTATTATCCTCTCCGAAACGACTCTTAGGTATCTTAAGTCCCTGATACATCTTGTTACGGAAGTATTCAACGTCTGCTATTTCGCCAAGCCCCTGACCACCGGGAAGAGTAGTGACATCCGAAGATCTTCCGCTCTGGAATACAGGAAACCAGAAGTCTTCGGTCATTGCCATCATATCAAGACCTTCTGAAACATCACCAGAGCTAGGATCGAAGAACTTGCGCTGACGATACTTCTTTATCATCTCCTGCATGAACTGATCGGCTCTTCCCTTTGGAAGATTTCCAACATCTATCTTAAATACACGACGTTCTGGCGCACGGACGATACGATAGATAACAAGAGCATCTTCAAGAAGCTTAAGTCTCTTATAAGTTGTCTTTGTTTCTTCAAGGAAAGAAAGACATAGCTTCATGTCCTCTTCTTTAGACCAGTCGTATTTTCCAGAGTTAGCATAGGCGATCTGCTCACGAGGCAATGATAGCAACTGCGAATCGTCTGATTGATACGAATAGAATAGAATCTCATCGGATTCAATATCTTTCCAGATTGGATAGCAGCGAGTAGTCATCAAACGCTTGACCTTGACGATACCCTTTGTTTCGTCGTTGTTATCAATGATCTTCTCAAAGAAGATTTCACCGTCGATCATGAACTCACGGAACCACTGAGCTACATGTTTATCTGCGTTGAGAACATCGTAAAGAAGATGATTAAATTCAGCTATAAGAGTCTTACGCTGATTGTCGTTTTCACGTATAGCATCGTTTCTTATTCGCAACTCTGCGAAGTTTCCATCTGAATTCTCATTGATAGCTTCATCAACATATTCATCAACAGCAAAAGCTATTTCTGGATATTTTGACATCTCACGATATATCAATACACGAGTTCTTTTATCTCTTTCTACTGAGTAAATGTACTTGGAAAATACATTGACGAACATTGAATAGTCACCAGCCGCCTGTCCAACATCACGAAGATCGGTAACTGGTGCCTTGGATATAGCGTCTTCACGTGTCTCGTTCTTGTCTGAGTCCAAAGCATTAAAAATCGTATTACGAGTTTTAACCAATAGCTCCTTTTCGCGTGCTGACATATCAGACGGCATCTGTGGAGTAGCTCTATTTCCAAACGCAAAAAAGTTTCTAATCGGCATATGTATAATCCTATTTTCTATTTATATGAATGGCTATTTGACATTTCCAGGGAGTGTTCTGACCGTTGAGTTACATTCTATTTCGGCTACATCTGGTGGCATGACAATAACTTGGCGCATAAGAAGTGGTTTGTATGATTTAAAATACCTTGTCAGTAACTTTCCCACCGATCCCCACCCTGATCCAAAATTGTCATACTGAAATGATATTGGGCTATTGTATGGGACTTCTTTAAATGTTCTCTTTCTCCAAATCTTGACTCCATTATCATCTTCTAAGTAATAATAATATTTTCTTAGAAGTCTGAGTGTTTCTGTAAGTCCTGCTGTTTGTTTTTCCAGCTTGAATCTTTTCAAGTCAACCCCCATGATGCATCTTGACGAAGTATCATACCCACCAAAAACAATAAGAGGATTAAGAACTACTCTGTCATTAGGTTTGACTTCGGCATTTTTGTTTTTTATTTCCCCGTCTAACACTTCTCTCCCAATGTACTGAAAAGATAGAATATCACCAAGGTCTATATTTTTACCTTTATCAAGATCCGGTCCAGTTGGTTTATCTCCTTCTGGTTTTCTGTCAATTAAATCACGAACTCCACCAGGGAATGTCTCTTTTTTTATGAATGGAATTTGTTTACGCATATTCTTATTTATTATATCGTTAGAATATTTTCATTCATAACTCTTTTTTCATATAAATATCAATAGGAGAAAATGTTAATGAAATGTAAATGCTGTCAAAAGGATTTTATGTCTTTTAGAAAACTCTCAAAACATGTTAGAGATAAGCATTATAAATTTATTAAGGAATATTACGACAAACATATAAAAACAGAATCAGATGGTAAGTGTCAAATATGCGGTAGGGATACTAAATTTTTAAATATTTCTAAGGGGTATCGTGACACATGTGGATATAAATGTAGTTGTATTTTAAAAAGAAGAATATTAAAACAGAAGCCAGAAAAATATGCGTCTTTCTGTGAGAAAATGAGAGCAAAGATGTTTAACTTTTGGAATGAATTAAATAATGACGAAGAAAAGTTAAAAGAATGGCGTAATAAGCGTTATGAAAATTATCTAGTGTTCCTAAATTCTCTCACAAAAGAAGAACGAGTTAAACGATTTGGATATTTGAATTCGCTTGAAGGCGAAGAAAGAAAGAAGTTTATATTAAAAATTGTTTCTTACTTAACAAGTTTCTATAACACAGCTTCAAAAGAAGAAATTAAAAATGTAAATAAAAGAAGAATTGATACAAAGATAAAAAGAGGAATATGTTCCTCGTATGAAGACAGAGACGAATATGATGTATATGAATCTAAAGCTAGAAGTATGTCTCTATCATCATATAAGAAATACATTAATATAATAAATCCAAATGGCTATAGAAGAGGAAATATAGAATACCATATAGATCATAAAATTAGTATTTTATATGGTTTTTTAAATAACGTACCGCTTGATATAATATCCCATCCAGCAAATCTATGTATGAAAACTTATAAAGAGAATCTAAGAAAACATCATCATTGCGATATAACTATTGATGAACTTTATGAAAATATAAGGAAATTTAATGAAGAAATCTTATCCCCAAATTAGAGTTTTTTCTCCTAAAAATGTGACTAAATATGTGGGAACAAGCCTACCAATAGCACGCTCAAATTTAGAAAGAAAACTCATGTTGGCGCTTGATACTTCTATGCACGTTCTTCAATGGACATCTGAACAACCTCTTATACCATATGTACACCCGATTAGAACTTTACAAGAAGGTAAACAGATTGTATGGAATTACCATCCAGATTTTCTGATAAAATATACGAACGGAGAAAAAACATGGGTAGAAATGGTTGAAATTAAACCAGCTAAACAAACAAAAAAACCCCTACCATGGGGCAAGGGAAGATCAAAAAAACTAGCCGAATACGAGGCAGAGACTTATGCTGTAAATATAGCCAAATGGGAAAAGGCTATAGCGTTATGTGAGGAAAATGGGTGGACATTTCGCATTGTAACTGAGCAAACAATAGACACTTATATCAGGTCAATCCTGTAATAACGCCCCTAATACGTGAGATGTCCTCTGTCATTTCACGCAAACCATTAGTAATAAAATACTTAAAAAGTCCCTTACCATCACTTACTTTATAGTTGGTAATGGCTTCTTCTATTAACTTCGTAAGCGTTGGTGGAATCTGTGTCATGTCTATTAACTTACGATTCTTATAATATGCTTCAGCGAGTGGGTCTTTCGGCTTTCCGACTTCTTTGATATCTTTTTGAGCCTGTTCTAGAAGTTTATCAAGTTCTCCTGCTAAGATATACTTTTCAGCGGTCTTCTCACCGAAACGAGGTCTAATGGGTAATATATTATCAGACTTATCACCCATGCAAATCTTTTGCTGTAATGCAAATATAGGATTGTCACATGTTATATACTTACGATCTATGGGATTGTAAATTTTAGTGTTTGGATAATAAAGCAATTGAACATAATCTCCATCACGAGTAACGATGATATTTTCGTCATGGGGCGAAGAGTTTTTTACTATATAATGTATGATGTCGTCTGCTTCTATGGTATTAACCCGTATCACCCAAAATGGAAAGTTTTCTCTCATTTCTTTCTGCATATCATCCAGTACTTTATAGAAAGCTTCCCAATTTATATCACCGCCACTATCAACTGATTGTTTCTCTCTGACTTCCTTGCGGTTAGCTTTATATGATGCCGAAAACTCCTTACGCCACGATGATCCACCGTCATAGCATACCCACACTCTATCGGGTTTAAACTGACTTATACTTGCTAATATACTTCTGTAAAGTATATGCTTAAGTAGATCGTAACCACCGTGATTAAGTTGTTCTTTTGTAGTGAAGAGAGATGCATGTGCAATTAACGAGAAATCAATGAGAAGGTGCTTCATTGGTTTATTTTACATCGTTTATATAAAAAGTCAAACCCAAGCTTTTGACTTGGGTTTGTTCTTATCTTGTATTAATTTGACAACTTATGACTTCTTGTTGAGTCCGTCATTGCCCTTGTTGAGCTTGTCATCAAGAGGAAGACCAAATGCGCTACGAACCTTGGAACGGAACTTGGTTAGATCACCATATTCTCCAACTTCCTTAGCACCAGCGGAAGAACCGGAATCACGACCAACTGGTTGTGCCTTTTCTACAGCTTCCTTAGATCCAATGTTCTTATCTCCCTTGCCTGTCTCCTTAACACCAGCCGAAGCGCCAGCTTCACGAGCAACCGGCTTAACAGTAGCCTTTGCGCCCTTCATCTCTGGATTTTCTGGTTTGAATTCCTTTGGAGCTTCCTTTACTCCTTCTGCTCTAGCTACCTTTTGAACAGGCTTGGAGTTTGTGTCCTTTGACAAGAATCCAACTGGCTTTCCAGCCTTGAATCCCTTGTTGGCTTCGGGACCGCCACCTTCTGGAACGCCAGGAGCGCCGTCAACCTTACCATCACCTACTGGACCTGACTTTTCCTCTTCGTTAATCTTCTTTAATTCTGCCTTAAGGCTCTTGAGGTCACTCTTCATGTTATGTTTCTCCTGTGAATGTATTTATAAATCTAGATTAATAAATTAGTGGATCTTCCCGTCGTTACCCTTGTTGAGCTTGTCATCAAGTGGCAATCCCATCTTAGCACGAATAGTATCGCGGAAATCAGCAAAGGACTTTGCTGCTCCCTTTGCAACAGGTGCTTTACCAAGTGCATTCTGGGTGCGCTCTTGATCTGTCTTATCGTTTACAGTCTTTTCTGACCCCTCAAACTTATCTGGAGACTCGGTTGCTCCAGGCTTACGCTCATGACCACCATCAGTGTCAAGTTTCTTATCCTTTGCGTCGAATTCCTGTGGAGCATCCTTAACACCAGGATCTCTTGTACGAGTTACTGGCTTGGAATGATCGTCTTTTGAAAGTTTCCCAACGGCTTCGCCTGTCTTAAATCCAGAATTATCTTCAGGACCACTCTCGTTTATCACACCTTCGTTGATCTTCTGAAAACGAGCGAAAAGTTCTTTATTAGATGGGGTAGTCATAGTCGTTTGCTCCTGTTACTAATAGTATTTATACAACAATTGGAGTAGTTGCCTTGTCTTTTTTATAGGACTCAAAGTATACTCCTATATATTTTTCGAAGAATAGGTCATAATCCATGATTATGTTACTCTTGTATCGTATATGAGATTCTGTAAATATCTCGTTTAATGAAAGAAATCTCTTTTTATCTAGGGTCACAAATGTCTTTCCACGAAGGGCGGTTATCTTAAATATAATAACCCAATCCTTTTTTACAAATTCAGATTCACCTTTAGCCTGAGATATCCACCCATCAAGCTCTTTGTCTCCTATTGATAGAAGATTATGAAGTTTGGGACTGTCGTAGTAATTCTTGCATTCGATTACAAGTGGAAATTCTGTGGGAGTGATTATATCACCCGCAAGGGTCATCTTAGCTGCTTCATTTATTTCAGCGTATTTGAATCGGTTTATACCACCAACCATAGCTCCGGAAGTAGGAACTCGACGGAATACACCACCAAATCTTTTAGTTAAATCATCGCATATAGACCTTTCAAAAGTCTTACCCTTGCGACAGCCATTGACTTTCTTACGATAGCTTTTATCCTTTTCGAAGACATCTTCTGGGGTTTCCATGATGTCTTCTTTACTGAACAAGTTGTCTTTGCTCATTTATTCCTCGTCTCTAAGGTTCGCAACATAGCTCCAGAATTCTTCTTCTGTAAACTTGCTGTTCCCCTTTATTATACTGTCCATTTCTTTTTTGGCTCGACATATTGCCAGCTTCTTTTCTTCAAGTATAAGTAGCTCTTCCTGCATTTTCTCAACATCGTGCTTCTCGTTAAGGTAGTATGATCCCTTATAAGCAGAGTAGGTTATAAACCCACGAAAGATATAAGAAAACGAAAGTAAGTACCAAAGGTACTTAGGGACTAGCTTCTTTATGCGACATACGATGTTGTCAAGCGGCGTAAAGGCATCATTGTCTGCTGGTGTCTTGAGTGGACGGAGAATGTTACCATCCTTGTCAATGATACCAAGCTTAAATGCTTTCCACTGCTCGAACGGCTTAGCGAATCTGGTAGCGATACCCCATACAATGGCATAATCCATTGCGCGGGCTTCCATTAACGACTGAGCGTGTTTAACTTCTTCGGTTTTGAGTTTTTGCTCAAATAGCTTCTCGGGGGAGTCTGTCATATAGCTCCTATTGTATCAGGAGATATTATTCTCCCAAGAGTCTTTCAGCGGCAGTCCTTCCAAGAGTGTCGATGATGTCGTTCTCTTTGGTTCTGTAGTAGCCAACACCAGCGAGAGGAACAACCTTCTTAGGGGCTGGCTTCTCTTCACTCTCATTGACTTGCTGCCATCCCTTCGAGAAAGCATCCTTACGAGCATGTTCGCCAATAGGTGCTGCCTTGTATTCGTAGATACCGTCAATACTCTCAGTCTGACCATCAGATTCCGAAAGAACAGCGTCATCAAGTATCTGTTCCATTTCCTCAATAGGATTGGTGAAAGTTTCGCTCAAGCGAGGAATAGCTACTTCACGCTGGCAGCGATGAAGGTCGTTATCCTTGATAAACTTATATATCTGAGTTTTTGGTGCCTTTGAGGAAGGAATATTTCCCTGTGTTGGAATTGAAGTTATTGGGGAGAGCAACATATTGCCCATTCCAACCTTCTCACCACCAAGACGGTTTCCACCACCAAGACCACATACTCCACCAACACACGCTTCATTGGTCGTGGTGTAGTTCTTCTCTACCTGCGACCAGCGATTTGCTGATTCCTTGACGAGTTCATTGGTCCTCTGCCACTCCAAACGAGTGTCGGCATGGCGAATATCTTCCTTGAAAGTGTCTATAACAGTAGCAGTGGCACCACGAACGAGAGTGAAGATATTTCTATCAATCTCAGCTATCTTCCATGTATCGTTAGACTTTTCAAGGATAACTTCGTCACCTACGCGGTATCCATTGAATCCTTCACGAGATTCTTTCTTCATTTCAAAATCCTTATTTGATGGGGTCTTGCCTTTGCTGGTTCCGAGTCCCTTATTCTGTGTCTTCTCCATTTCTTCTGCTGGAGCTTCAGTGAAAGGAATCTTTTCTTCCTTCTCTTCGGCGTCCATGTCGGTCTGGAAAGTGTCACTCTTATCAGCTTCGCGGTTGTCTATCTTACGACGGTATGATGCCTTCGTATTTTCGCCGCGAGTTGTTGGCTTGTTCATGTTCTTTTTCTTCTTGGCAGCCTCGTCAAGAATATCGGCATAGATATGCTTGCCCATGCGGCTGTAAGAGTTATTAAGTATGTCATCTATTTCAGAGTCGGAATCTTCTGCTGGGGCTGACTCACCTTCTGGAGCAGCTTCGCCTTCTGGTTCTGACTCTTCAGCAGGTTCTTCTGCAACAGGTTCTTCAACTGCTGGTTCTTCAACTGCTGGTTCTTCAACAGCAGGTTCCTCTGGAGATACTTCAACTTCAGGAGCTTCAACTGGCTCTTCTGTCTTGAGTGTAGCCAGAGCAGCAGTGAGTTCACTTGCCTTGACTATAAGATCGTTGATCTTGTCTTGTGAAGGACCAGCATCGGCTACGGGTGCTTCAGGTAATTCAGTAGCAGGGTCTTCGGCTACTGGCTCTTCAGCAGCGGGTTCTTCTGCGGCTGGCTCGTTGAGCATGGCATCAAGATCATCCGTTTCGGCATCGGGAGTTTCTGCGCCATCTTCTGGGGCTGGAACATCAGCTTCTTCTATCTCTCCACCTATTTCTCCGTCTATTGGCACTCCGGGTGGTGGAGTAATTGTACTTGCGGGATCTTCGCCAATATCAACTGGATCGACATTTACCTGATCAATAGCATCTTCCTCAACGCCCCACGACTCATCAATGCGAATATTAAGATTTAACTCCTTTTCACGCTTCTTGAGTGATAATGCAGCCTTTTCAAATGCCTGGATTCCTTCCATAACAACAGTAAAGTCGTTTACCTGACGTAATCCCATCTTCCACTCAGAGTGGAGTGTGGCTGCTATACTGGTAAGACTCTCAATGACCACATCAATGTCATTGGGTGACTTCTTAGCTGCTGCCTTGAGGGTTCTTGACAAAATATCTGTTACCGCAGCCCCACTGACGCGGTTTGCCATCTCCTGAAGAGACTTCAGGCAGAGGGAACTCCAAGACCCTTCACGGAATATGCGTATGCCGCTTTCGGTTAGTTTGAAGTCGCTTTCGCACATTTCACATGCGAACTCGTTGAAGTTGAAAGTCTTCGAAACCTTCTTAGATCCGCAATAAGGGCAATTAGATGACATATGATACTCCTATTATCTTAGATATATTTATATGATTTTACTCATCATTCTTCAAATACATATTTTTTATTAACTCAAGCATCACGCGGCTATTAGATTCCGCTGCCGAATCGTCTGCACTGAATATTGATATATCAGGGAAAACTAGACGGAAAGCAAGTATATACTTCTCGTTATCGACCTTAAAGTGAATGCGCTTTATAGCATCAAAAACATGACTAAGCTTGTATTTGTGAGCAAATGCCTTGAGATATTCTGGGTTTGGTCTATCCCTGTCAAGTATACATATAGCCTTGATAATATCGCCTGTCATTGGTATAGTGCTACTGAATATATCACTTTGTTCAAGAGGTTCGTGTTCAAAAACAACAAATCCTATGTTTATTCCACCACGGGCTAAGGCGACTATTTCCTTAAGGTCGCCTAGATCCTTAGCGTGTTCAGGTCGTAAAACTATCAAAACATTAGATGAATAGAAGTCTTCCTTTAATTTAACTACCATTTCGTTGACTTTATTAACAAGCTCTTGTTTAGCTTCGAAGTCTTCTTTAGATGACTTCAATAGATATACCATCTCATCAAACTTTACTGGATATATCTTTAGTCCAAACATAGATGTTGATATGAAGTTTCTCTCTTCTAGTGATAAAATATAGTTCTCTTTATTGGAAAGAATGTTATCTTTCTTCTCTTCATAGTCTATGAGAAGACCAATATCGACTTTTTTGTTGAACTTAGGAGCGTTTTCTGGTTTCTTTAGGAATCCGTTGACGAATTGACGGACTCTGGAATACTCTTCTCGCGTTATTGGGTTGTAATCACCCGCAAACAATACCACGTCCCATCTTTGACCCTGTGGCGTTGCTGGAACGCCTTCTGATGGGGGAGATTGGGGGGTGACTGTATTTTCTACAACGAATTTCTTGAAACTCATTCTATACCACCTTTACATTTAATTGGTCTAAAAGAATCATCAGACATTCTTTTTGATTCTTTTTAAGAAATGGGATTTTTACGAGCATTCCAGACTCTATGACAAATTTCTGTCTGGTAGCTAAGATATCCGTATTGTTTATTCCATAAAACTTAAGCAACTTAGTCATAAAATATGTTTTGTCTTTTCCATCTGGAGTGTCTTTTATGAGTTTTAATATAATATCAAGCAGAGGCTCCATGTCCTTGTCATGACTTATTAAGGTAGATATTACCTCTTCCACTACCTCATTGGTTACAACGGGCATTTCTATCTTTTCTATTAATTCTATAGTTTCATCTAATGTATTTGTCATAATAGAGTTTATTATATCTTTTATTACAAAGTTATTTATAATATATTATATAACCAGACCAAAAGTAATATAATATAAATCTATCAGGAGATATTATGAACGATGTGAATAAGCTAGACAACAGGTTTATGACAGATAGTGAGTTTCAGGTATTGCAGGGTGAATGTGATGAAATAGTAAAAAGCCTAGAGGCTAAGCACGATGAAAAGGTTACAAAATTGAGGGATGATGTTAAACGAGTAATGGAATACGATAATGGTGAGGGATCAAATATAGAGAGAGAAATGATCAAGTGTCATTCTGCTTTATCAAGATACAGCGAAGCATTGGCTAGGGAGAAGCACGTCTATAACATATATAAAAACAAATATGATAGATTTTATGCTCAAGAGGTTGACAATGCTAAAATGAACCCTAAGATGTTCCGCACAAATACCGAACTTGACGGGGCGGTTATTCGTAGTACTAAAATCGCTAGGGCTAAAAGTTTCCTTGATTCATATTCCGAATACCTAGAGTTCTTAGAACGTGCTGTAGATAATGTGAAGACTAAAAGTTACGGATTACGCTATATATTAGAATATAGGAAAATAGAACGAGGGACATGATATAATAGTTGACGATGGATTCAGAGTCAACTAAGCCCAAGATTACTTTTGTTAAATTAGATCATGTCCACGGTCAACTACTGTGTGATGACCCTCGTGTATTGGAAGCTGCTATTAAAAAATTCTCAGTTCCAGTTGAGAACTATTGGTTTATGCCTGCTTATAAATCTGGAAGATGGGACGGTAAAATAAGGTTTATTAACTTTGATGGGACTTTTTATAATGGTATTTTTCATCGTCTTCTTAAATATGTAAGAAATGATGATATATATGACGTTCAAGTTGATCCAAATTATAACATTGAAAAAAATACAGATGATCTTAAGAGGGATTTTTTTAAAGTAACCGAAGATACCCTTAATTCAAAAATGGTTCCGTATGTTCATCAGTTTAGAGGGGCTTTGAAGAGTTTATATTTTGGTAGGGGTATTTGTGAGCATGTTACTTCTAGCGGAAAGTCCCTTACTATAAGCTTGACAGTAAACTATCTTTACCAGAAAAACAAGGAAAACAAAATACTTATTCTTGTTCCCAAACTTGATCTAATAGAACAGTTTGCTGAAAATCTTGTAACATATGGTATAGATGCCAATCTTATTGGTAAATTCTGCGGATACCAAAAAGACACCGAACAACCGTTTATTGTTTCTACATGGCAATCCATGCATAAGCAAAAGGAAATTCTTAAGCAGTTTTCTGTTTTAATAGTCGATGAGTGTCATGGTCTTAAAGCCGATGTAGTCAGGTCGGTTGCTGAAAAGATGGTAAATGCAGATGTTCGTCTAGGATTCACGGGGACGATGCCAGATGTTAAATCAGATTACATGCTCGTTGAGGGTGTTCTTGGTCCAGTCATTGATAAAGTAGGATATACTGAACTTCAAGAAGCTAAACAGATTTCTGATATAGATATAACGGTTGTTAATATCAACTACCCAGAATCAATTACTAGTAAAATGATATTCGATGATTTTACTGCGGAAAAGGAATACATTGAAAGCGACGAGAAGAGAAATAAAATAATTTGCAAAATAGCCAATGAATATGTAAAGAAGAATATGAATGTGTTAATACTGGTTAAGAAAATTGATCATTCAAAAACTTTATTTAAAATTCTCGATGATATGAGCGTTGATGTTGAAGTTGTTACTGGTGAAACGAAAATAAACGATAGAAATGATATTAGAAGAGACGTAGAGAAAACTGGTGGAACTGTCATTGTGGCTACGGTTGGTGTTTACTCCACTGGTGTTTCTATTAATAGACTTCATACTGTTATATTTGCTTCGGCTGGTAAGAGTAAAATTCAAACTCTCCAGTCTGTTGGTAGAGGTCTTAGATTACACTCCACGAAAACTAAACTTAATCTCTATGATTTCTGTGAAAATCTTAAGTTCTCACAACAACACTCGAAAAAGCGAATAAAGTATTACGAGGCAAATAACTTTAAGGTAACTAAGAAGGATATTAATATCAATGGCTAAATTTAGAAATATAAGTGATAGGGAAATTAATATCTTAATGAAAGGTAGAAGGATTTCAATTCCAGCAGGGTCGATTGTCGAGGGACCAGATAATTTGAAAAATTACAGAGCATTAAAAGAAGTAACCGACCTAGACTATGATAAACATGTAAAACATATGCCGAAGTTTTTAAAAGCTAACCCGATGCATAAGCTTCGGGCTTTTATAAACGCAAACTCAAATTCAAGTGAATATGCCATGAGATTACAAGAGAAACCTATTTTAGACTCGAATATAACAAACATTACAGAGTCTATAAATTACGTTACAAGATACCCAAGGGGTAAAAAACCACCAATATATATTGCCATTAACGGATCTAACAAAGAAGAATATAAGAATAAGATATTAACTACTACAAAATATACAAATGTAATATTTGTGGACGATCCTAATTATAAAACTAAAGAAACACATCTGCTTTTGAGTATAAGCGATAATGTTTTATTTGATTATGATTTTATAACCTTTATAGCTAGGTATTCGTTTAATAATAAAATATCGCTTCCTTGTCCATTTGTTATTAGTGATTTAAATAAAGAATCTCTGAAGAAAGATATATTAAATTTTAGAGTTAAAAAAGACGTTCATTTTACAATAGCCACTTTAGTTAATAATGAATTACAGTATAAGGATTTTCTTTCTGATCTTCTATCACAGAGAACAGATTATAAATTTGAAATAATAGCAGTTCCCAATTTCAACAACGAGTTTACGGGATGTGCTGAGCCACTTAATATAGCATTAGATTTAGCCGATGGTGTTATAGTTAATCTCTGTCATCAAGATTTAAGAGTAAATGGAGCATGGGTAGAAGGTATTCTGAATCATGTAACAAATTTTGCTAAGAATAGAATAAGATGGGGTATATTAGGAATGGCTGGGGCTTATAAGTATAGTAGTGAGTTTACGCCTGATAAAGACGGAAATGCTCTCTATCTGTCGGATTTAACGAAAAACTCAAAAAAGTCTTATGCAGCTATATACCGTGAAGTTTATGGAAACTACAGAGAAGTTCAAACTATTGATGAGTTATCGCTGATAATGAGAAAAGACTCTCCTTTTAGATTTGATCAAGAAACATTTGATCACTACCATTGGTACGGCGCAGACATATGCTTACAGGCATTATCTATGGGGTATAAAAATTTCGCTATAGATGCTGATTGTCATCACCTTTCAGATGGTCAGGGCAATTTATCAGGCGGTCACGCAGACGCATTTGTTGAAAGTGGTATAAAATTATTTAAAAAATGGTCAAAAACATTCCCATATTTTAAGACTACTACTGCCATGTTTCTAAGTCGTGAAAATCTTTTTATTCCCGTTATTTTTATAGTTATTAATAGAAAAAATAGCAACAATAAATTACCGGAAATAATAAGAGTTCCTTGAATATGAGAATTACATGATAAAATGTATTTACGAGTTTCCTAAGTTAGTCCTCACTCGTTAAAAAAGGACAGCAGGAGTGAGTGTATGGTAGGTTGTTAAGATTTGACACCATATACTTACTGACTAAGTGAAAGCTTAGTCAAGATAAAAACAAAATCTTGGCGGTAAATATAAGTCACCCAGCCGTGAATGGGTTCTCCATACTATAGATGGAGTATGACACATATAAATGAAAACCTCATGATGAATGTGGTTGGATTATTGTCTACATATGTAATATTTCTACAGGAAGATAAGTTACTTTAAGTATGTAAGTTATTATAAAATAGTTATATAAAAATATTACTATAAATAAGTTAGTAACTATAAGTAACTTAGGAGTAACTTAGCATGGATAAAATACTTGAAAGTTTGAAGAATACATATAACCAAATAACTGAAGCTGGTTATATTGACACAAGAGGTCAAGGAAATGCTGATGAAGTATTTGTCCGTAAGTGGCTTAAAGCTGCTCTCAACAAGAAATATCCCGGTAAGATAAAGGATGTTATAGCGCCTACCTATGATGAAGATCATAATCTAAAAATAGATGGATGGATAGTTGAAAATGACGATAGCAAGAAGTCTATAACTATAAAGTCAAGACTTGATCCAAATAGTAATAAAGATATTATTTTTGAATATTACATTAACTACAGAGACAAAACCCCTGGTAGAGATTTACTAAGTAAAGCAGATTACTTAGCTATAAAGTTTTTGAATAACAGAATAGTTCTTATAGATAGAGCCGTCATGAAGAAAATGATGGAACCATTTATTAAGCAATTTTATGATGCTATGAAGTTTAACCCAGGTATAAGAAGAATATCTGATGGAACAAATCCAAGAGATAGATCTAAAGATAGAAACTATAGTGTTGTAGTTGTTGTTACAAACGACCCAGAGGGAAACCGTGAGAAACTTATGTGCTACATAGACGCAGATAAGATACCTAAAGTTATTGACTTTAATGTAAAAGCTTAATCTTCAGTGTGGAATTCGACTATTTTATCAATAGTCGTAAACGATTTAACTTTTCTTAGATATATCATTCTATCAAAAGTGTCACCAGAAACATCATTTCTGTGTGTAATTATATAAACACACTTATCAGGATACATCTTCTTGAAATCATTTCGAAGATACTCTAAGAAACATTCAACGCCATCATTATCCATTGATGTGTCCAACACTTCATCAAGTACAAATAAGTTTGTGTCAACTGAATTTTGCATTTTAGCAACATCCATCAAAGCAAGAAGTATAGACAAGTCTATTCTCTTCTTTTCCCCAGATGAGAAGTTTCCATATGTCCTAATATCTCTATTTCTTGATATGATACTTTCAGTTAGGTTAGTATCAAATATCAAGCTGTAGTCGCTTCCCATAACTTTAAGGTAATGGTTAATCTTATTATTAAAGTGAGGAATTATATTATTAAGAACGAATTTTCGTATGCCGTCTTCGCCCAGTATATTGCGTAGAAGCTTAGAGTAAGCAAACTTCTTATTTGTTTCCTTTAGGTTTTGTTCTGATAACGCCAATGAATCCTTATACTCTTTTATTTTTTCTTCTGATATTGTATTTGATAAGTCAAGGACTCTATTATTTTCTCTCTCTAATTCTTCTTCACGCATCTTCAAGTTAACATAAAGATTATTTAGATCTGATTTTAATTCAGATTGTGTTGACATATCACGTCGTATTTTACGAGCAGATTCTTCTAACTCTTCTATCTTGGACTTGCCAATAGAAATTTTACTGTTAATATTTTTTAATAAAATATTAGAAGCTTCTATAGTTTCTTTACACTCATTAATGAATTTCTGAGCCATTGGTGATTCTGCTAATACGGTTTTGCAAGTTGGACATGAAGTACTATGTTCAAGATTTTCAAGGTTAACAGAAGCGTCTCTTATATTCTTATTAACCTCGACTCTCTTATTAGACAAAAGTCCCAGCTTAGATTGAACGTCCTTTATTGACATTGAATTAGAATCAAGTAAAGATTGATAATCTATATCAGCTATCTTTAATTTGGTTGATTCAATAGACTCTCTTATATGTTTAATTTTTTCAGATATAGCTTCTATATGTAGGGCTTTTTCTTTATCGAAAGATTCTTGCTGTGCAAGAATACGTTCTCTTCCTTCTTGTGCAACCTGAAGCGCCTTACATTTTGATATAATCTCGTTGTCAATTACAGTAATATCTGCCTTGGCGTCAAGATATTGCTGCTTAAGAGTATCTGCCATTCTTCCGTATATATTTAACGAAACAATATCTTCAATTACTTTTCTTTTAGATATAGCATCCATGCCAAGAAACGGAATAGATGAGTTAACATTAAGTACGACTATATTAGAGAAGCAAGTGTGGCTTACGCCTAATTTAGAAATAAGCCATTCTTGAGTATTTTTTATAGAATCTAGTTTAACTTCATTTCCGTTATGTAATATAGTAAATATATTTGGTTTTATTCCGCGAGTTACAATAAATTCCTCGTTATCAACATTAAACTCAACTTCCACAAGACAATTCTTGCCATTTGATTTATTGATAAGTTCTTCTTTGTTGATATGCGAGTCTCCGCGTAGAGGCTTACCATATATAGCAAAAGATATAGAATCTACAATGAGAGTTGATTTTCCAGCGCCGTTCTTTGTAACAGAACCGTCAATAATTCCTGTTACAATATTGATTCCCTTTTGGTAATCAAAAACAGTTTCATTATTCCCGAAACTGAGGAAATTTTTTATCTTAACACGCTTAAAAAGTATCTTCATGAAGTTTAAAGCCTTTCTAGTATTTTACACGACATACCAATTAAATCAAATAGATTAATCTTTTTCAGATAAAATCTTACGGTATATTTCTGTAGCTCTAATTGCAAGCTCTTGTTTATCTATAACATCCTTTATGTCGTCTGGAATATCAATTATTTTTACATACTCTATCAAAAAAGATAGAGGATCGTGTAGCTTAGACATATCTGTGGAATTTTTTTCGGTTGATATTTCGCTCTGTTCTACATATTGATTATCTATTGTCAATACGGCTCCACGAGACTCTAACAACGCAATAACTTTATGAATAGCAGTTTCATTGTATTTTTTATCAATAATCAATTTAACAAAGTTACCAGAAACATTATTAAGACATTCTTTGTTACCAGCAGCTAAGTCAGACATGAATATTTTAACAAATCTAGGACTTAGTGTATTTTCTATGAAAGTAGTATCACCAGAATCAATATCATAGATATGTATTCCCTTTGTGTTACCATAATCTCCCCAAGTTAGCTGGTAAGGACATCCGAGATAAGTTATCTGATCCATAGTATTTCTCAAATGATAATGACCAGATAATACTCTTTTGAAATTCTTAAATAGCCTAATTTGTATTCCATGTGTATCAGTTATTCCCGGCGATACCTCAAACCCATTGATTTCAAAATGACCAAGGAGTAAATCAAACTTCTTCTCACTCCTAACATAATTCATATAGTCTTCATAAATGGAAGTATCGGGAACAATCCACGGAACCATAAGGATACTTTTTCCGTTTATATTTTCTTCTGTTACTTTATCAATTATTTCTATATTTCTAAAATTTCTTAATATATTCAACGAGATAATATCATATCTATTGTGATAGTATTGATCGTGGTTTCCCATGAGCAACTTTATCTTAAGATCTGGTAGAGATTTTTCTAAAAAAGAAAATACATCAATTACGGCATTTATCGTTCTAACATTTAAAGCATTTCGGTTATCGAATAAATCTCCCAAAATCCTTAAATCACTTATATTTCTTGTTTTTAAAACATTAAATAAAGTTTCTTTAAAGAAAGAAACCATGGTAGAAATATATTTTTCACTATTGCCTCGACACCCAAAATGAATATCAGATATCAGTGCTATTTCGTGTTTCATGCTTTATTTTACAACAATTAATTTATTCATCAATTGTTATTTGATTAAGTATAGAGAATCTTTCAAGATCATAATTTATTCTATCTTGATCTTTTATGAGTTTATCCTTAAGTATAGAATGCTTCTTTTCTCTGAGTATTATCTGAAGAAACGCATTGTGAATTATAGTTGTGCAATACGAAAAGGCATTTTTCTTCTTTCCGTTTTTTGTGGCATAGTTTGGATCAAATGACCTACTATATTTAAGTAAGAATAATCTAGCCTGGGACTTCATCTCATCAAGATAAGTATATCCCTTAAAACATGCCATTGACCCATACTTATCAACATGTAAAGTAAACAACTCCCCAAGTCTTTCGGAAGCTTTACCAGTATCAATGTATTTTATAACTTCAGAATTATATTCTTCTTTATCAATATAATACCTTGTTTTATCCGAGGATGGGTGGCGTTTGCGTAAAACTATCTTTTTCTTTGTTGCCATAAGTGTTTATCCTTGTTGAAAATTTATCTACCTGATATAATGATTATAACATAATATATATTTTTGGAGAGAATAATGCAAAATAAAGTCCCACCAAAGTCGCTCCTTCTTTTTCCATCAGACAAGAACGGATGTGGGTTTTATAGAACATTCCTTCCATTTAGGTATTTAGCAACAAAATACCCCGAATTTCATATATCTGAGTTTTATGCTTTCTTCTATGACATGAATTATATAAGAAGGGCTAATTGGATACGATTCCAGAGACAAGTAACGGAAGCCCAAAAAAAGATAATGCATCAATACAAGCTGCAATTAAAGAAACATAACCCTAAAGGTAAAATAGCATATGAACTTGACGATCTTGTTCATGGCATCATGCCAAATAATATAATGGCTTACCAGTTCTATACACCTACGAGAAAGAACAATCTTGTTGAAATATTTAACATGAGTGATATTGTTACTTTCTCTACGAATTATCTAAAGAGATATTACGATGATAATTTTGGAATAAAGAATTCCGTGGTAATTCCTAACTTTTTACCTAAACATATGTGGTATGGGTGCGGAAAGAGAGATAAGAGGAAGAAAGACGCTAATAATAGACCAAGAGTGCTATGGGCTGGATCTGCCTCACACTTAGGCAAAGGAGGCGACTTAGAGTTCCTTATACCACTAATAAAGAAAACACACAAGGAAATACAGTGGGTATTTTTTGGATGTAAGCCATTTGACTTGGAAGGTATGATAGAATACCATGAATGGTCCAACATTTATGACTATGCTGCAAGATTAGATTCTATTGATGCTGATATAGCAATTTCCCCAATAACCGACATCCAGTTTAACTACGGAAAAAGCGACCTTAAATTACTGGAATATTCTGCCTTGGGCATTCCAACAATAGCATCGTCTATAGGAAATAAAATTGGACCATATGATATCATACCAAATACATGCACTATTGAAAATAAAGTCGATATGTGGTATTCAGCTATAATGAAACATTATAAGGATGATGCGACTTGGCAATCGACTCTAAATGCAGGCAAGGTAGAGCTAGACAAAAGATGGCTAGAGTCCGAATCTAATATCGGTTTATATAAATCAATATACGAAAAGTAATATTTATCATAATTTAAACTAAGTATTGATTTATGTCTTTTTACATATATGATGTAAGGAGACAATATGTATAGTTCATGTTATTTCGACAAACAACACAGTAAACTGATTTACTGGGAATATGAAAACGGAGTAAAGGTTGAAAGATCAGCCCCTCCCCCTCTGTATTTTTATCTTCAAGACACTAATACAGAATCCGAATACAGGACTATCTACGGCGACCCAGCCCGTCGTATAGAGTCAACAACATGGCGTCAACATAAAGAAAAAATAGAAAAGTACCAAGAATGGGGAAAGCATCTATTTGAGTCTGATATTTCGGTAGAAAATAAGTTTATCGTTGATCATTACATGGGAATGGAGCTTAAAGTCCCCAACTTCGACATTCATTATCTTGATATTGAGGTTCATTCCGAAGAGGGGTTCCCAAAACCCGAACATGCTAACTTTCCTATAACTATCATTACAGTATGGTCAACCAAGCATAATAAGTTTTTCATATTTGCTGAAAAAGATTTTGATGAATCATTTATAACAAAGGCTGGCGAGTCTTGTCAAAAATTTATCTTCAGTCGTGAAGATGAAATGATCAAGGCTTACATGAATTGGACAAGACAGGAACATCCAGACATTATAACGGGCTGGCATTCTAATGGATTCGACATTCCTTATATTATAAATCGCGCTCGTAAGTTATTTGGATATGAAGAAAACGAAAAAGGATGGACAACATTTGATGGGGCAGCCGATATAAGTCCGGTCGGAATAATCCACAAGAAACATCAAAGAGAAGATGAAATTATCGAAGACAAGTATGAAATAATTGGCATTAATTGCCTAGACATGCTTGAAATATATCAAAACTATACTTTCTCAGAGCAAGAGTCATGGAAGCTTGGGTATATAACTCAAATTGAAATTGGCGAAACAAAGAACGAATATCAGGGTTCGCTTGCCGATCTACACAATAATCACTGGCAACAGTATGTGGAATATAACGTTCAAGACGTTCGTCTTCTCAGGAAACTTGAAGACAAAAAGAAGTTTATTCCACTCCTTGTTACTTTCTGCTATGGATGTCGTGTTCCGTTTGAACAATACCAGAAAACCACTCGTGTTTTGGACGGAGCATTCCTTTCTAAGCTCGCTGAAGAAAAGGTTGTTCTTCCTGATGTAAACAGAGCAACCATTGAAAAGATGAAGCTTAACCCAGAAAAGTATATTGGTGGATATGTCAAGCAGCCTATAGCTGGCTTACACAAGTGGGTTCTGAGCTTTGACGCAACATCGCTTTACCCTTCCATCATGATGGGATGGAATATATCACCAGAAACTAAGATTGGCGTGTTAAGTCAGGATGATGTTAAGCCACTTATGAAGATGATTGCTGGTCACGAAGCAGAAGATAAAGAAACTCGACTGCTAAATCAACCAATCATGCGTTCTGAACTTGCTGCCGTGATGAAAGAAAAGAAGTGGTGTCTTGCAGCCAACGGAGCTATATATCGTAACGATGTTCGTGGTATTATCGCAAGATTCGTCAAAGAGTGGTTCGACAAGCGTAAGGCAGCCAAGAAAAAGATGCTTGCCGCTGAGAAGAATCGCAATAAGGAACAAGCTGAGTATTGGCATGCTATCCAGTTGAACTTTAAGATTCTTATTAACTCGGTTTATGGATATCTTGGAACTCCTTACTCCAGATTCTTCGATTGGGACAACGCGGTTGCTGTAACCATGTCGGCAAGATATGTTACCATGACAACCGAATCATCAATCAAAGGATACTTCAATAGTCCCCGATGGCTCGCTAATAAGAAGTACAAGCCACAGAAGGTCGCTGAAGATGGTATCATATACGCTGATACCGACTCTGTGTATGTTGACTTTGGCAAGATATTCGATTCAATGGGATATGATGCTGAGAGCAAGCCCCAAGAGGCTGTAAAGAATTTCATCATCTATAATACTGAAAAGACCAATGACGAATTCACAGAAGATATTAAACATAGTATTATAAAGAAAGACAATGACACTTCGAAGCAGCTTGTCAAGTTTATTGCAGAAAACAACGCCGAAGAAATAGAGAAGATCGTCCAAAGTGAACGAGAGTCCATAGAAGAAAAATCAGACTCCTTACAAAACTTTGTTGGAAGCATTATCAACAAGGCAATGAAGTCACTCACTATGGGTCACTTCAATTGTCAAGAAAATCTTATATACTTCAAGCGAGAGGCGGTTGCTACAAGAGCTATTTTCCTTGAGCGTAAGAAATATGTTATGTGGGTTCTTAACTCCGAAGGCGTCGAGCTTCCTGAGAAGAAGAGACTCAAGGTTACTGGATTTGACATCGTAAGATCGTCAACTCCATCATTCGTCCGCAATGGATTAAAGCAGATTGTCAAGGATATTCTCGTCAAATTAGATGAGAAGTTTACAATCGAAGAAATTCGCAAGGTTCACGCTGACTTCATGACAGCAGATCCAACAGTAATTGCTTTCCCCCGTGCTGCTAATAATGTTACAAAATACAGGGAAAAGATGATTGAAGATGGTAAGTTCAAGTCAACTCCTATTCAGGTTCGTGCTGCTATAATCTACAATCAGTTACTTAGCGAAAATCCAGATTTAATCCAGCTATATGACAAGATATATGACGGTGATAAGATGATGTTCGTTTATGCCAAACCGAACCATCATTGGAGACATGATGTATTTGGCTGGAAAGACAAGTGGATTAAGGATCGTGGATTTGAAGAATCAATTGATCGTAAGAGACAATTTGAAGTTTCCGTTCAGACCCCGCTCAATAGATTCTTCGAATTGCTAGGATGGCATATGCCAGATTTCGAATGTCATGATATGACGAGTCTATTTGTTTGGTAATCTTATTTATAAATCGTTTGACTTATAACTAAAAAAAAGAATAATATAAGTATAGAAAACAACATAGGAGAAAACAAGATGGCTAAGAAAGATTCGACCCCCAAAGTAACTTCACAAGCTGAAATCAGAAAGAAGTTCCAAAGCTTTATAAAGAGCAACAAGAGTCAAAACGAATATGAAATGTTCAACGAGGCTAAACTGCCAGATGTTGACACTTGGATATCAACTGGATGTTATGCACTCAATAGAATCATGTCAGGATCTTATCGCAAGGCTATAGCTCACTCTCGTATAACAGGATTTATGGGAATGCCAGGAGTTGGTAAGTCGTATATCTGTGGTAATATCATGCGAGAGGCACAGAAGTTAGGATATGGTGTCATTCTCTATGAAACCGAAACTGCTATTGACACTGACTTCTATGCTCGCTTGGGTGTCAATGTTGAATCTATACTATACCAGTCAGCCATGACAATAAATCAGTGGAAGACTGATATAGTCAACCTTCTCACCAAGCTCCATGAAGAAGATCCAGAGCAGAAGTGGCTTGTCGTAACTGACTCGCTTGCTAACCTTCTCACCGAAAAAGAAATTGCCGATACTGAAGAAGGCGGAACCGCACAGGATATGGGACTCCGCGCCAAGCAGTACTCAGCAGCATCAAGAATCCTTCAAAAGACGATTGCCAACTGCAATGCGGCTATGGTAATCACCAATCACTCATATGAAAAGCCGGGTGCCAATCCAAATGTACCACCTGTAGAAGTACCCAAGGGCGGCAATGGATTTATATACATGTGTTCAACACTTGTTGGCATCAAGAAGTATGCTATAAAAGAAGACGCCAAAACCTTGGAAGATAATAAGACATTCAAGGAAAAAGTTGCAAATAGAATCGTATTCGAAACTGTTAAGAACAGATTCGTCCCCGAAGGCATGAAGGCAGAGGCACTCCTTCACTTCAAGCACGGTCTACAGCCATATCACGGTCTTCTTGAAGACGCTCTCCGTTTCGGTTTCTTCGAAAAGTCAGCAAGAGGATTTTTCGTCAAGCACCTTGACAAGAATGTTTTTGCCAAGGATCTATACACTGCTGAAGTGTGGGAACCCATCTTCGATGAGCTTCAGAAGAAAGTAGAGGCAGCCATGGCTTACTCCACCTATGGTGAAGATGGCAATGCAATACTCCCCGATGAATCGGATGCTACAGAAAATAAGTCAGAAGAATAAGAAGATTTGATTAACTGTAGGATCATATTAAAATCACTTAAAAGGAGACATGATGGGAGATAATACTGAGCTTTACATTTTGAAAGCATTGCTATCAGATGTATCTTATTCTGCAAAGTATCTTGATAAAATTGAGCATAAGTTCTTTGAGGAACCTATAGGAAGAGTAATTCATGTTATAGATCGCTTTTATGCAACCTATAACAAGATTCCAACTGTAGATCAAATAACACAAGCACTATTACCAAAATACCTGAAGAATGATATGGAAAGCATAGATGCGTGTATAGATGTCATCCAGCAATGTAGGTCGTTGGATGACGTTAAAGACTTTTCATCGTGGGTTAGCGACGAAACCAAGACTTTCATAAAGCGTAAGAAACTTGAAACCGCGATGGTAGATGCTGTTAATCTTATGGAAAGGGGCAACATGGATGAAGCCGTTGCTCGTGTTATGAAGGTTATGGAAATTAACTTTGATGATAACCTTGGTCTTGATTATTGGGAAGACATGAAGCTTCGTATGGAAGAGATGAGAAATCCCGCTACAGTAATTCCATCTGGTCTTAATAAGTTGGACGAGGCAATAGGTGGCGGCTGGAGAAACAAGTCTCTTATAATATTTGGCGCTGCTACTAATGTTGGTAAAACTCTTATCATGGGAGATTTAACCGCCAAATTGATTGATCGTGGATACAATGGATTATATATTACCCTTGAGATTAACGAACATATACTAGCAAATAGAATAGACGCCAATCTGACTGAAACAAAGATGTCAGAATTGTCAAATGATGTGGACGAGTTATATCGCCGTATATCATCATATAGAAGTCAGAGGGAGGAAGCCCATAAGACAGACCCAACTATCCCTCTGGTGGGTCGGCTACTCATTAAAGAATATGCTCCGGGATATCTTAATGCTACTGGAATATTATCACTTCTTAGGGAGCTTCAACTTAAGAAAAACTTTAAGCCTGACTTCATTGTAGTCGATTATATTGGTCTTATGATACCAAACGGAAAATCGTTTGCGGATAATACCTATGGAAGAATGAAGACCGTATCTGAGGAACTTAGAGCAGTATCTTCATTACATAAGATTCCATTATTTTCTGCGGTTCAGCTTAATAGAGAGGGATACAAAACAAATGACGTTGGTCTAGAAAAAACAAGTGATTCAATGGGAATCCCTATGTCAGCAGACGTTATGATAATGGTCACGAGAGACGCAGAAGGTGATAGCAATAACATAATGAATTGGACGGTTGCCAAGAGTAGATGGTCGCGTAACGGAGCGAAGTTTGCCATTCATGTTGACTATGATTATATGCGCCTTACAGATACTCGTGAGTCACAGCAAGAATCACAGAATAAAGCAACTGTCGATGCTTTGACAGAATATAAGATGCAAAAACAGTCAAAGGGAAATCCATGAAAAACACAAGAAGAGAAACCTATACCTATGAAGAAATAGCTAAGGCGTATAGGGTATCCCCAAACAAAATACATAGCATAGTGAAAACAGCATATAACAAAATGGTTAATCACTGTGTCATCAAATACAATATGAATATATTTGATGCTGTTATGTCTATAAAATCATGGCTTAGAATGTCAGACCGAGAAGCATTTGAAAAACTTAATAAATGTAATAAACTATCTATAAGGAAAGCGGCGATAGACCGCTATGAGAATAAATCAAAGGATTAATATGAACTCAAAAGAATATATAGAAAAAGCAAAGAGAACTGAAGTCGGTGAATACCAGTTCGCCATTCTTAAATCAAAAAACCACTGGGTGCCGCCTAGAATTGAACACGCTGCTATGGGACTTGTTACAGAAGCAGGGGAGTGTATGGATGCTCTCAAGAAGACAAAGATATACGGTAAGCCATTTGATCATGTTAATATGAAGGAAGAAATCGGGGATGTCTTTTGGTATCTTGCTATTATGTGTGATGAGCTTGGTGTCACCTTCGAAGAAATATGGGAAAAGAATATAGCCAAGCTTTCTAAGAGATATCCAGAAAAGTTTACTGAAGAGTTAGCCCTCAACAGGAACCTTGATGTTGAACGCAAGACGCTTGAAGGAGAGGTATAAATATAAAAGGTTGGAGGGCGGTCCTCCATCATAAGTACATAGAAGAATTTTAGAAGTCAAATTAGAATCTTAGTAAGTAACTTAGAGTTTGACTAATAGAAAAAACAAAAGATAATAAAACAAGAAGGAAAAAACTATGAGTAAATTCGCAACAACCACCAAATCACAATTTGAAGAACTTCGTCAGAGGTTCATAGAAAAGAAAGAAGGCGCAAAGAAGCCAGCAGTCGAAGAAAAGAAGTTCGACTACAAATTTCAGCCTGATATAGTAAAGGGCGAAGCGCGTTCGGTATATCAAATAAGAATACTTCCAAATGTTCATGTCAACGACGGCGTTGATGAGCCTTGGGTAGAAAACAGAGTCCACATCTTCAAGCCCAAGGGATCTGAAAAGAATACTTATCAGATTTGCCCGTCCACGCATGATGAAAAGGCTAAGTGTCCAATTTGCGAGCATTCAAAGATGTGGTTCGCCAAGGGCGACAAGACCAGTGAAGATATTGGTCGCACATTCTGGAGAAAGAAGCGTTGGCATGTAAATGTGTATGTCAAGTCAGACCCTCGTAAGGGAGAAGCAAATCAGACCGGAAAGGTTTTGATTTGGGAATTCGGTCCAAAAGTCATGGACAAGCTTTCTGAAGCTCTTACCATGCATAAGATGTTCTTCTGGGATGTCGAGGAAGGATATGACTTTAACCTTGTTATCAAGAAGGTCGGTGGCTTCAATAACTTTGACTCAAGCGATTTTGCTCGCGAAAAGAGCCGTTTAGTTGAAGATGATGAAACCTTGGACGCAATTCACGAAAAGATTTATGATCTTCGCAAGACGGTTCTCGAACAGAAGGTTCGCCCTTACGATGAACTCAAGGCTATCCTCGAAGGAAAGAAGATTGAAGATGTTCGTGCTGGATCTTCTCAGACTCTTTTGCGTGACTCTGATTCTCCACGACAGGTCGAGCGAAAAGTCGAACCAGATGCTTCTTTAGTAGAGGTTGGTGAAGCCCCAGTAAAGCCAGTGTCAAAACCTAAGCCCGCTGGTAAGCCACCTGAAGATGAAATTGATATAGACAAAATCAATTTCGATGATGGCGAACCTCCGTTCTAAAATATAACAGCAGCGGATTTTCGGTTTCCTTTCACCGTTGCTAAAGTTGGGCTGCGTTGGCTCACACCACCTACGGAATCTCCGTGGGTGGTTTTATTTTATGGTATAATTATGAAATGAAAAAAATACTGATAATAACTGGTGGTGCCGGATTCATAGGATTCAATTTTGTAAAACATTTCTTGCCCTTAAGAGGTTATGAAAATGTTATATTTATTGACAAGATGGGATACGCTACTAAAAATAACAAATCCGAGTATTATAGACTTACCGCAACCAGTGAGAAATTTATTAATATTGAAATGAATATTAATAATCTTTACGCATTTCCAATTCCAAACAAAGTTAAAAACTCCGAATTTGATATAGTAAATTTTGCCTCTGAGTCCCATGTGGATAATAGCATATCGTCGCCATACTCTATATATAACGATAACGCATGTATAGTATCCAATCTTATATCATGGGCAGGAAAAGAAAATATAAGTAAATTTGTCCATATAAGTACCGATGAAGTATATGGCGACTTAGACTACAATTTAAAAGATGATTATTCAAAGTGGTTTAAACCAGACTCTCCTTTTTTGCCTAATAACCCATATGCCGCAAGTAAGGCTGCCCAGGATTGTTACCTAAGATCAATGAATCACACTTTTGGTCTTAATGTAGTAACTGTTCGAATGGCTAATCAATTCGGACCTCACCAACATCATGAAAAGATGTTACCAGCAACAATAAAAAGGGCTGTAGGTGGATTGCCTATAAAAATTTACGGCGAAGGAAAAAATATAAGACAATGGACTCCAGTAAGTCAGACGGTCAAGCACATATATAATATTTTAATGGATGATAAAGTTAACAACACAACCATTCATCTAGGCGCATCGCAGTCTCTTTTAACTAACAACGAAGTAGTCGATATGTGGAGAGGAATACTTAAGGACAATCATAACATAGATACCACTGTAGAATATATAGAGGACAGAAAGGGACATGACAAGATGTATGCCATTCAACCGTCTGTCGAATATGTATATGGCAATATAAAAGATGAATTTGTCTCGTCTATTGATTATTATGTAAATTATAAATACCCTGTATAGGGGGAGTTATGTTTAAAGAGATAATTTTAGGCATCGCAATTTTAGCTTTATTTAGTTGCGATGGTGACAGTCGAAAAGACAATAACAATAATGTCTCCCCAGAAAAAACAGTAGCTACCAATGTACCAACACCAGAGAAGACGCAGACTCCGGGTGAGCAAAATATCGAGTCACTTAAAAAGAAGCTAGAAGAATCTGAAAAGAAAGCAGCCGAAGCTGCTGCTAATGGAGCTACCATTGAAAGACTTTCTTCCGAAAAAGAATCTCTCGCTATAAAAGTTCAACTCGCAGAAGCATATTCAAGAGAATGGAAGCAAAATGCAGAATCTTATATGCTACAAAAAGAAGAAAAGGAAAAGGAGCTAAAAGAAGCTAAGCTAGATGCTTGGAAGATAAAGCTCTGGTGGATGGCTGGTATATGTGGGCTTTTAGCTATATTTGCGGGCGGGATTGCCTTTGGATTCCCACTTCTTCGTCCAGTCGCTACAAAGGCATCAATTATTCTCGGAGCTATCGCTGGTATAATGTTGTTTGTAGCCCAGGCTCTCGGAACAATAGCATGGCTTCTTGAACTCGTTCCCTACATCATTGGAATTGCGATGTTAGCAGCAATCATCTATGGTGCGGTAGCTCTCCGCTACTGGTTCAAGGATCATAACAGTCTTAAGCAGACCATTGAGGGAATTGAGCCTATAAAGAAGAATATAAAGGGGTTTGGCGACCATATGTTAAAGTATGTTGATGGCACCATGGTTGACCACGTAAAGAGTTACAAGAAGAAAATAAGAGAAAAAATTGAAAAAGAAGCTTCTTTATTAAAGAAGAAATAATTCATTTCCTCTGTATAATACTACAGAGGCTAAAATGGATAAAACTATCAACTATGAAATAATACAATCATTTTTTGATGGTGGGGTTATTATAAGGTCATTAAAGACATATAACGATTCTCGCGGAATGGTATGCGAAACTTTCAGAACCGACTCTGATATAAACAGCGACTCAAAGATGTGTTACATTAGTGAGACTGAGCCATATATCATGCGTGGACCCCATGAACATGTAGCCCAGCGAGATGAATTTGTTTCTTGGAAGAATCATATGTGTTATATGTTTTATGATACAGCAAGCAAGAAATCTGCTTATTATATGACAGACCCTACTAAGATAATAAATGTCTCTGTTAAGCCAGGAATCCTCCATGCTTATCGCAACCTAGATGATAAGCCATCAGCAACTCTAAACTATCCAACCTCGTTATTTATGGGCGAAGGCAAGAAGGGACAAACAGACGAGATAAGACATGAAAATAGACTCAGCGGTAAGAAAGTATATGTAGTATTGGGAGCTAACGGTAGGTTAGGATCGGCGGTAGCAGAGAAGCTTCTTTTAAACATGGGCGAATATGACTACGAAGTAATTCCTCTTTATCATCGCATTAAGAATTCAACCGAAATAATAAAGATGCTGGATGGAATACAGAAAGCAACTGAACATACCAAGGCGTCCGAGGTTGTTATTATAAACTGCATCGGTGTCACCAATGTCCAAGAAGCATCAAAGAAGGATCCAAATCTTCTTTGGGCTAATTCTGATTTACCTTTCCTCCTTGGTGAATATACGGGTAGCCGTGGAATGAAGCTTGTTCACTTCTCGTCAGATTATATCTACCAAGAACTGAAAGAAGTTTTTAAAGAAGCCCCCAATGTTCATCTTAGTCCATATACTGTATCTAAAAAATTATATGAAGAAATAGTAAACGAATCTCTTAATTCTGGATCTAAGAAACAGAGGCATGTTAAGGTTTTGAGAGTTGCTAATTTGTTTACAAGCGAACTAGATGACGTAAACAACATAATTCAAAAGATAAGCAAAAATGTCAACAAGTTCGGAGAAGTTACTCACGATCCAAGTATATTTGTTGGTCCAACACATGTCAATGTCATAGCCGATTGGCTGTTTGACAATCTTTCTTTCTTACAAGACCTTCCAACCTTTACCAACCTCGTGTCACCGGATGTTTATACGATTAGAGAAATGCTCAATAAATTCTTTTGCCAATACGCTAAGCATGTGGAAAAACCTGGGCAGATAGTTCCTTGGTTCGAAAAGTTTAGATATGCCCCCGAATCTAAAACACTTGCGTCAAGTGAAGAGTATATCATAAACTTAATATCCTCTATTAAAAACAAAACCAATTGATAAACTACAATATGTTGTTAAAATGACTAGCATAGGTGAACCATATGCTACAAGGATCTTTTACAAAAGAACAAGCAGAATCTTTTCTTCAGCCGCTCGAAGATATAATAAGAGTTGGTATAGATAAGATTCTATTTGAAATAAATGATGACAACACAATAAACATAGGAACGCAAACAGGGAATTCTTCCAACTTTGTCATAGTAAATTATAAACAAGACTTATTTAAAGGCTTTCAAAAAGTTGAACAAAAGTTTGTATTTGGTGTAATAAGTCTCCCAGAGCTAATAGGTATTATGAGAATATTCCCCAATGGGTTTAATGTTCGAATGACCGAAGACATGTTTGTGGTGGAAAAGGACACAAATAAGTTTGTTTATTATGGATGTTCCGCTAAAGATACCATGCGTGCCCCATCATCTAAAATAAAGGGAACGACCGAATCTCCGTTAGCATCGTTTGCATGGAATGAAAATATGGGTTCACTCGTCAAAGCCATGAACTTACTCAAAATGGATAATGTAATTCTTAGCGGGGACTCTGCTACCAAGCTCATAAATGTATCTGTAACCAATAAACAATTTCAGAGATATAACAACTTCTCATCAAAGATCGCTGTAGACGAAATGAAGAAGGATTTTAAAGTTCTCTTTGATAAGGAAAAGATACAACCTGTGCTGAATAGTAAGATAAACAACTTCTCTGCAAAGATATTCGAAAAGGGTCTTCTCTTAACAGGTGAAACTGATTTTTATATCATTCAACACGCCGTAACCCCCCTGGTTAAATAAAACAACATTTCCATCCTCTATAGGTATCTTTAGTACCGTAAGCAACTTGTCTGAATGTTGCTCTATGTAAATGATATTTCTTGCAGAAATTTGAGAAGTTATTTACTATCTCCACTTTCCCATTCGGGAAAGTTATTTTATACTTTCTTTTTCCTTTTAGTTTACTATTTTTCTTGGCGGCAATTCTACCCTCATGTTTCAAAATATCTTCATATTTTTTAACCTGAGTTGGTGAAAGTATCTTAATTTTACTAATATTATCTTTTTCTTTAATCTTGAATATCTGTACACCGTTATGAGAAAGTTTCTTCCTATCAACTAACTTTTGAAATGTAACGGGGGATATACTTTCGTTCTTCATCCACTTTATCTTCTCGTCTCCCCCATATATAAATGTCTTTTTACCGTCTTTAACTATTAAATACAAATAACTATTGGGGTTATCCTTACCGTATTTTCCAAACATTGAGTTATTCTTTCCACTACTTCTTATTTTAAATTTTCGTATTATTTCTTCTTTATTTGGGTGGTTTAATATTGTACTACATTTTTCCCCGCCGTCTGTCATGTTAGAAAGAACACCATTAGTGTAAATATTACCAAAAACACTTATTATTTCTCTTTCTATAATCAACGCATCGTTTCTTGAAATATTGGATTTTATAAAAATAATATGAGGTAAAAGGTTACTCTTTAATATTTTCTTGATTATATTCGTTTTATATGGATTTGAAGGAATCATTCTCTTTGACTTTGCTTCGGTTATATGAAAATAATATCTTCTCCCTATCCCAACACCAACATAAAACGGCTTATAGCACATTTTAATACCATTATATGAATAATCTCCGGGCTCAAGTGGATTCAAATAAATGTAAACATAATGTAACATATCTTCAGATCGTTCTTGATTCATTAGGAATTCCTGTTATAATGTATTTATATGCGAGCGATATTATGACTGCTATAAGAATCCCCCTCACAGAGAAATACCGTCCCCAGGAGATTGAAGATGTTGTCGGTGATTGTGATATGCTGGCGAAGTTCAAGGAGTATATTGAAAAGAAAGATCCACCACACCTTCTTTTCGTTGGTTCCCCTGGTATTGGCAAGACAACCTGTGCAAAGATAATAGCCAAGAATGTCACTCAGGAAGTTCTGTTCTTAAACTCTTCTGATAAGAGAGGAATAGATACACTGAGAAACGAAATTATAACATTCTGTTCTATCATGTCATGGGACGATAGCGGAATAAAAATTGTTATTCTTGACGAGGTTGATAACCTAACAAACGACTCTCTTCAGGCTTTACGTGGAGTAATGGAAGAATATATTGAAACAGCAAGATTCTTTTTGACTGGAAATAACTTGGGTAGGATTCCAGACGCCATCAAGTCGCGTTGCCAGAAGTTTGACTTCAATAACATCTCAAAAAATGAAATAGCTAAACGATGCAAGCACATCTTAGATACTGAAGGAATAAAGTGTGTAAACTTCGCCAGGGATGTCAAATACATCATAAATGAATTCTATCCAGACATTCGCCAAATTGTAGGTGCCTTGTCGAAGTTCACGATTGGTGGGGTATTTCAAATCGACCAAAGTAAAACATTCTTCGCTCGTCATGATATGCTTGTTCAGCTTATCAAAGAGAAGAACTGGAGAGATATACGCACAAAGGTTTGCGGCACAGACACTTACGACAATTTATTTAAGGTATTATTTGACAGGGCAGAAGAGATAAGTCCAGAGAAGGTAGAAATTATCATGATACTTGTAGCCGAAGGGATGAAGTCCCAAGCTGCGGTCGCTGACTTCGAGGTAAACTTTATGTCAACGGTGCTAAAGATAATACAGGAGATTTAATTGTTTGACTCGTTTAAGAAATTTTTAGGGTGGAAGAAACCAAAAGAGGAAGAGACATTACCAGAACCAGAAATACCTGATCTTGGCGTTGATATTGGTCTTCCAAAAAAAGCCCAAGCAATTCCTTTACCAGTTATTGCCGACGACTCTTACACAAACAATTTATTGAATAAATCAAAAAATAGTATAAAATATACTAATAACACAGAAAGAGGACTTATGGCAGAGAAATTTTTAGTCGTACTTGACACATCAAACAGACCAGAAGTAACAGATAGAGGTCTTAAGGGAGGGCTAAAGAATTTTTACTTTATAGCCGCCGCAAATCCAGATCAAGCTAAACAAATTGTATTATCAACATTTGCCAGAACCCCGCATATTGTTCAACAGATACAGTACTCGTTAACTGTTACGCCTCTTAGTAGAATAGCACCACATGTCAATGAACAGACACCAGTATGGAGTTATATTCCTCTCCGCAAGGGATCAAAAGCACCTGGGCAACAGTCAACGCCGCCTTCACAGGCGATAAACCCAAACAACACTGATGAAGTTATTCCCATGCAGATACCCCCTGCCCCAATAACACCCCCAACGCAAAACGACACGCCCAAGATGGCTGAGATTCCCCCCGAAGCCCAGGCTAATAACCCAATGGCGGCAATGATGTCACCTACATTGCCAAACGGACAGCCAAACCCAATGTTTGCTATGTTACAGATGTTCCAAGCAGCTATGGCTGGGGGTACAGCGCCAGCCGCACCAACAGTCCCACCAAAATCCATAGTGACAAGGGGCGATCCAGACAATGATCCTGAGTTGGCGGCTAGGCTTGCTGAAGTAAGATCAACCGCTGTTGCCCGTCATGTAAATCACGACCCAAGTGCAATGGACGATGAGTTGTCGCATGCCGAGAGAAAAGCCGCTGCCGAAGTTGAAAACTTTAAGTCGCTTGACAAGTCTGAGCAAGGAGCAAGAGGTCTTACATCCGTTCAGAATGATATAGATCCTGCACTTATGGGTCAGATGACAAAGACTCTTGGTAAGATGGAAGTTGGTCAACCAGAAGATAAGGCACCCACTAAGAAAAGAAAGTAATGACTAAGCATAAGAAAAGAGAAGGACTAAAGAAGAAAGAGACTAAGAGTTATCTATGGGAAATTATAGATGATATCTTAGTTCATAAGACTGGCACGCTACTCGACAACCCCGATTACGAAAAGGGATTTTCACCGTTCATGGCGGTGCGTGTGTTGTCAATGCATCCTTCACTTATCGAATATGCCAACTATATCAATACTCTACATCAAACATTTGGCGGGCATGGTCTTGACAAGAAAAGATTCTATAAGATGCTTGTCAGAATAATACCAGAAACAACCGAAAGAACTTTATACCTAAAATCAGTTAGTCAAGAAGATAAGGATGTTTCATGTGTTATGTCTTACTTCGATTGTAATCAAAGAGAAGCTCTTATGTATATTGACCAGTATGGTGAAAAATGGGTAGATTCCATAAAGAGAACCCAAGGTGGGTTAAGGAAATAATATCATGGATATCGGAATAAAAGTCAAATTATTAAAGCCCTATGGACAGGTATGTGAGACGCTTGAGAGGATGGGCGTTGTAAACAGAAAAGAGAAGGTAATATATCCATCATGTTACTGTCATAAAATTGACGAAGATACTTATAGTATATGCCACTTTAAAGAAATGTTCCTCCTTCAAAACAAACCCAGCACCTTTAACGAAGTTGATAGTTTGAGAAGAGCGACTATAACATATCTTCTTCAGGATTGGGGATTTGTGTCTGCAATAGATGTCGATGAGATATCTAAAATTCTCACCCTAAAAGATAAGATTGATGTTATTCCGCATAGGGATAAGCATCAATATAAAATCATTCATAAATTTAAACAATATTTGACAAATAAGCGACCTGTGCCATAATGGAATTATGAAGCCCCCTTCATACGCAGTTCAAGCCATATTCTATAGAATAGTGCCAGATTGCGAAGTAGTAAAAACATCAAATTCCTTCATACATCGTGGTCGTTGTCCCCTATGCGGCGACTACAAGAAAAGAATGTATATAAAGGAATACAGTGACAGATATCATGTATATTGTCACAACTGCGGATACTCCAATGGGTTCTATCATTTCCTCAAAGACGAGTTCCCTGAGTGTGTAGAATCACTGAAGCAGTATATATTTGACTCCATAAAGTCGGGTGACTTTATGAAGAGGAATATACCTAAAGAACCAGAGATTGACCGAACCGAAGAATTTGACATGAAGCTTCGGTGTTATCTTCAAGACAATGCCTTCCCGTTAAGCAGAAAACAGAAGCACGAATCGAAGGAAGCGTGTCGCCAAAAAGCTATAAAGTACCTTAGTGACCGTAAGATACGAGAGCAGGATTGGTCAGAGTTTTTCTTTATTTTCGAAGGTCAATTGCGTGGCTATATTGGTATACCTATGTGGGACGCAAAGAAAATGAATTTACTTCATATACAGGGAAGAATACTATTCAAATCAAAGACCCAAGAAGACCAAGAGAAATATCTTTTTCTTAAAGATACCGCAGCAGGAATTGAAAATCTTGCCAAGCCAATATTCGGATTATGGCGGGCAGATCCGGAAAAACCAGTATTCATGTCGGAAGGAACTCTAAGTGCCCTTGCATTTGGAAAACAGGGACTTGGCACTGGTGGCGCAAGAATCAGTAAGTTTTATATATCAGGTGTACACAAGAAATTTAAAGATGTTATTTGGTCATTCGATAACTATTGGACCGATAAAACAGGAAGAGAAATGACTGAGAAGCTACTTCATATGGGAGAAAGTTGCTTCGTATTCCCCAAAGGAACTCCATGTAAAGACACTAATGACCTACTTTCACATCTAAATGTCGATGAGATACCAGAAAGTTTCATTAATGAGAATACTTATAACGGAAAATTGGGATACACAAAATTGAAGTTAATGTGATATAATGTAAGCCGAAAGACATAATTATGATAAAACTAGTATGTTTTGATTTAGACGGTGTTCTTGTTGAGTCAAAACAAACACATTATTTGGCTTTAAATTTGGCATTATCAGAAATCGGAGAAAATTATGTTATTTCAGAGTCGGACCACTTAAAGTCATACGACGGACTTCCTACGAAAAAGAAGCTCGAATTACTAAATAAAGAAAAAGGTTTACCAAAGGAAAAATTCAATACCGTATGGAACAGAAAGCAAGAACTTACTAACGATGTTATAAAGCAGAAAGTCAACGAGAATATTGCTATATGTAACCTTTTCAAGAAATTACACGACGACGGTATAAAGATATACGTTTGTTCTAACTCAATAAAACAAACAACAAAAATGTATCTTTTAAGGCTTGGTTTATTAGAATGGGTAGATGACTATATTTCAAATGAAGATGTTAAGTACCCTAAACCCCATCCAGCTATGTATATCAAGGCAATGTTAGATTCTGGGTGTTCCCCATGTGAAACTATGATAGTAGAAGATTCTCATGTTGGTATAACGGCTGCAAATGCCTCAAAAGCCAATGTATGTATTGTTAAAGACACAAATGAAGTAAATATAGAAAATATATACAATCATATAAACAAATATCGGTCTGTATTAAAAACCCCATGGAGAGGAACTAAGATGAACATTCTAATACCAATGGCAGGCGCAGGCAGTCGCTTTACCGCAGCAGGATATACCTTTCCTAAGCCTCTTATAGAAGTAAGAAGCAAGCCAATGATACAAGTGGTTGTTGATAACTTAAATATTGAAGCAAATTTTACTTATGTAGTTAGAAAAGAACACTACGATAAATTTAACTTGAAACATATGTTAAATATAATAACCCCAAATTGCAATATCGTTTGTGTAGATGCATTAACCGAGGGAGCAGCATGCACGACTCTTTTGGCTAAAGAATTCATAAACAACCAAGAGCCATTACTTATAGCCAACTCCGATCAATTTATGGAATGGAATAGCTCAGAGTTTATGTATGTTATGTCTTCTGGAAAATGTGACGGTGGTATATTGACATTTGAAAACACCCATCCAAAGTGGTCTTACGTCAAAATAGATAATGATGGATATGTAACCGAATTAAAAGAAAAGCAAGTCATATCCAATAAGGCAACCGTTGGAGTGTATTATTGGTCTAGAGGAAGTGAATATGTTCGATACGCCGAGCAAATGATCGGTAAGAACATTAGAGTTAATAATGAATTTTATGTTGCTCCTGTTTATAACGAAGCCATAGCCGATGGCAAGAAGATAAAGATATATGATATAGATAAGATGTGGGGAATAGGAACGCCAGAAGATTTAAATTACTTTTTGGAGAACTATAAAGGCAGTATATGACAGAGAGAGTATGTGTTATTTTACTGGCAGCGACCGATGCTCAGAATGTATATTTCTGGAATTCTTACAATGAATGCACGCCAGGAGCGTCTCATGATCTAATTGTTGTACATCGCAATGGAATGTTTCTTCCAAGTAACATCAAAAACAAATTTGGAGAGGTTATATTTTTTAATAAAATAAACCAAAAAGGAGAAGATATACCACACCGAGCATTTGGAGCTTACAGACATTATTTCAATCTGCTCAAAAACAATTACGACTATTTTATATTTGTTTCTGATGATGTTGTTATACGAAGAGATAGTTGGATAAAGAATATATTGCATGATCTTAATATACATGATAAATGTGGATTTGGCGCATCACAAGTATTTAACGGTGGGAAAAGATATCCCCACGAAAGCCACATAAGAGCGCCATTTTGGTTCGCAAAAACACAGTATCTAAACAAAATACATTGGGATTTCTCTAGCGACCATGACGGAGAAATGAAAATAGGAATGCAACTCTATAGTCAGTCAGAGTGCTTTGGGGTCCAAGTTGGAAATAAATTAGATTTGGCATACGATTCAGGCGAATTAAACCACATAACACAGCTTATTGAAAAGGAGTATTTTTCCTCGAAAAATCTAAAAAACAAATTCGCAGATAACGAGATTGATTATTTCAAAGACAAAATAAATTTATTGAATAACGCCGAAATAGTGTCTCCATTTAGTCACATAGGAAAAATGAGAGTATTACATGACATAGAACCATTTGCGGGTTTATTATTTAGAGAATCTGTTGATTTAGCAAAAAGATTTGTTAAAGTAAAAGAAATACTACCAAACACATTCGTAATAGAAAATTAAAATGTGGAATAACATAATATCATTATTAAAAACTCTCGAAAGAGGCATTGAGTTTGGTGGACCAACTGAGTTGTTTTGTAAAAATAACCTATTGCCCCTATATGATTCTTTGGCTAAAATAGATGGAGTAAATAAATTTGATAATAATCCATTCCAGAGAAATCTATGCAATGAATACATTTGCGACGGAATGTTAAAGGGGAAAAATTACGACGGCGATTGTGTAACATTTAAACCCAATGTCAAATATAATTATATTGTTAATGCACATGTTATTGAGCATGTAGCAAACCCCATACAATGTGTAATAAATTGGAAAAACAATGTTTTAGTTAGTAACGGGTATATACTATTTGTTGTCCCTGATAAAAATTTCTGTTTTGATCATAGAAGACCACTGACAAAATATGAACATCTATTATCTGATTACTATAACAAAACGGACGAAAAAGACGAAACACATATAAACGAACAAAAAACACTCCACGATTGGAGTCGTGGCGGAATATCAAATTTTAACGAGTTGTGTGCTAATAACTACTTAACAAGAGTAGTTCACCATCACTGTTTTGATATACAAAATCTTAAACAGATGTTGGAGTTTTGTGAGTTGGGCATAATAGAGTTATATAAAGCCGACGAATTAAACATTGTTTGCCTCTGCAAAGGAAAGTAAAATGAATATTTTTAACTTAAAAAATATGATAAAAGGTTGGTTTGTTGGCGATATAACTCCGGTCGCTTATTCCACACCGTCATGTGAAGTGGCTTTTAAAGAATATAAAAAAGGAGACTACGATAAAAGACACTACCATAAAGTAGCTACCGAGATAACCTTAATTTGCTACGGCAAAGTTAAAATGAACGACCAAATCTACAAAAAAGACGATATTCTTGTTATTCATCCAGATGAAGTTACCGATTTCCTATGTATCGAAGACGCTGCGACAGTTGTAGTAAAAGTCCCAGGAGCTAAAAACGATAAGTACGAAGAATAAAATGAGATTATCCATTCATGTATTGCCATTCAGTAGATTGTATTTTTTATTAAATACAATAAAAGAAATATCAAAAATAAACAATGAATATAAAAATTCATTTCAAGTTGTTATGCATTCTCAAAATGGATTAAATCTTGAGATGCATAAAAATATATTAAAGAGTAATAATATAAATTTTATTGTCTTAAATGAAAACGGATGTGGGGATTATTTACCAAAAATAAAAAATGCGATAAATGTAGAATCTGATTATTCAATGAAAATTGACGAGGATATTTTCATTACTCATTATGTTTTACAATTTATTATGGATAATTTATCGTACTTAGACAAAGAAAATATTTTAGCTTTAACACCTGTTTTATCAACTGGAATACCATCAGTAGAGATGTTTATTGAAGATGTTTTAGATAATACAGAAAAACAAGAAATGTATGATATTTTTAATAATACCAATATACCGAATCTGTGGGGGGCTAGTTACGAAATCTTAAACAAAAGAAAAGAGAAATGGGATTCTGATTACTACTACGGGGAAGTATCTAAAATAAATCATTTTTACAAAGGCATCCACCCCATAAGAGTAAATGAAAATGCTCAAATAAAAATGATGAATTTTATTCAAAACAAAAAAGACAAAATAACAGAAAAACAAGATTACTATATTCAAAACAAAAAAGTACCTTATTTTTGTAATTCGGTTTTTATAATAAAGACTAAAATATGGAGAGATATAATAAACAATTCTTCCCTATATAGAGATCCATTTGATGAAGTTCCTATAAATCTATATAAAGATAAATATAATCTAGATTTGGCTTTTATAAGGAATTCAAATTCGATTCACCCAAGTTACAATACTGTCGGAAATTTTCTTAATATAGCAACCTCATTTTCAAATATTCTCTCTAGATGGGTCTAAAATGAAATTAATATCACATAGAGGAAACATAAATGGAATACATCCCATCTATGAAAACAGACCAGAATACATAAATTCTGCTATTAATAGTGGCTACGATGTCGAAATAGACGTGTGGAGAATTAATGGCGATTTATATCTTGGTCACGATGCCCCAACATATCCGATAAATCAAAATTATCTAATGAACAATAGATTATTATGCCATGCAAAAAATTCAAATTCTTTGAGTTTTATGCTTAAGTTTCGTGAAATACATTGCTTTTGGCATCAAGAAGATACTTATACGCTAACTTCTCGGGCAATACCTGTTGTATACCCGAATTGCGAGCCAATAGAAAATTCTATTGTAATGGTTAGAGAAATACAAACATACTTTGAATTACTTCGTAATGATAGGATATACGGTATATGTTTTGATCAATTTGAGGATTTAGTATGAATTTTTCATTTGGAATAATAACCGCCGGTGGTAACGAAAATAACTTAAATCTTATTATTGATTCTATAGAACATCAAAAAATACCAGAAAATAAGTATGAAATAGTTATTGTCGGTAACTGTCAAATAAATAGAAAAAATACTAAAATAATAAACTTCAATGAAAACATAAAACCCGGATGGATAACACGAAAAAAGAACATAATAACAGAAAATTCAATACACGAGAATATAGTATACCTTCATGATTACATAACATTTTGTGACGGATGGTATAGTGGATATGTTGCTTTTGGAAATAATTTCTTGGCGTGTATGAACAAAATAATATCAATAGACGGAAGCAGATTTAGAGATTGGTCGTTATTTCCATTTGCACACTATGGGTATGTTCATAAAAGAATTGTAGAGTGTGGAGAAAGGTGTTTAATACCGTATAATATGAATCTATCAACATACCAATATTTTTCTGGTTCTTATTTTGTTTGTAAAAAAGATATTATGGAAAAAATAAGGCTAAACGAGGATTTATGTTGGGGGCATGGCGAGGACGTAGAATGGAGTTCGAGGTTTGTACACGACAACAATTATAAATTCAGTATGAATATAAATTCATGTGTTAAATTATTAAAACATAAAAATAGGTCATTTAGTGAGATATCGGAAGAAGATTTATGTAACATACTAAAAAATGGAAAATACCAATGCTAAACATACAAATAAAAGAAGAAGCCAAAATAATATCTAGCAGAAACTCCTATGGCAGTTGTTTTTGGGATTCAATAAGGTCTTCAGTCCTAAGAAAAATAATCAATGAAGATATTAGTGATTTTGCTTCATGGGATGAGATTCACAAAACAATGTATGTATCAAATATACATGGCTATGTTAAGAATGAATATGATTATATAAAAGACAAAGAATATATTAAATTCGTGTCAAGAAACAATTTAAAGCACGAAACCACACATAACGGAGTATGTTCCAATACTATCCATATGTTATACCATATACAAAAATTTACTGATACAACAGGAGTTCATTTAAAGTCACTTAATTCCGTGGTTGAGTTTGGTGGTGGTTTTGGTAACATGTGCAAGGTAATAAAAAACCAAAACAATCAAATAGATTATACAATATTTGACTTTGAGGAATTTAATCTATTACAGAAATATTATTTAAACGAAAATGGTATAACAGATACTAAGTTTTGCAATAATATAGAAAATCTAGAAAATAAACAATACGATCTATTAGTTGCTACATGGTCATTAAGCGAAGCACCGAGGTCTGTCAGGGAAAATTTTCTGCGAAGAGTAAACATATCTAATTTTATTATAGCATACCAGGGATCATTTGAAGGTGTCGATAATAATGATTTCTTTAGTTACATGAGTAACAACATACCAGAAATAAAGTGGCATAAAGTTCCAATTGAGCATATAGGAAACCAAAATTATCTATTCGGAGTCAAGAAATAACCATGAGTTTCAATATAACCGTCTTTAGTAAAGATAGAGCATGCCAGCTAGATCAGCTTCTTAGAACTCTAAAGGAGCATTTCACAAATTACAAAGACAATAAAATAAATGTAATATATAAGTTTAAAAACGACAGGCATAAGTTGGGATATGACAAACTCATTAAGGATTACAATGAAGTAAGCTTCATATGTGAAAACAACTCTGGAAAAAACTTTAAAGAATTGACATTATCTACTATTAACATAGAAAAGGGGTACACTTTTTTCCTCGTGGATGATATTATTGTCAAAGAAAAATTCTCAGAAGACGACACGGAGATTAAATCCTTATCATCTAATAAAGAAATATTATGCGTATCCTTGAGAATGAATGAGGGAATGAGCTACTGTCATCCAGCTAGAATAAAATACAGAAATATACCTAAACTAGAAAATGGAACATGGAGATGGCATGGGTGTGAGGGAGATTGGGGATACCCAATGTCGGTTGATGGTCATATATTTAGGACTTCTGACATTCTTCCCATAATAGAAAGAATACCTTTTAATAATCCAACTCTATTTGAATATAATTTAAGTATAAATTATCTTAACCAACCGTATATGTTATGTTATAAGAAGTCTAGACTATTTAACAATCCAATAAACAGAGTTCATAATAACAACGATACTCCGCATTCCAATATTTCGGAAGATTACATATTAAATGAATATCTAAATGGTAAGAGAATGTATATAAACGCCAACATAGAAAATACTAATTTTATATCACCACACTTTGAGATGCCAATAATATTAAGATAACTATTTAGACCATTTCCATTCTGATATATGTCTTCTTAACTCATCAGCATTCATTCTCGTAATTGAATCGTATATAGACTTATTTCTCCAATACATTTCTCCGTGACTGCTATTTGGTCCCCTGAAATGGTCTACGTGAAATATTGGATATGAAGTCCTACCTATGCGTAATCCAAGTTTTACACTTCTATGATATCTTTCTGTGTCTTCGTAGCCCCACCCAGAGAAATTTTCATTTTCCATTCCCGATGATATAAATGATTTTGTGTTCCAAAATACACAGCCACCAACAGAATCCGAAACAATAGGATAAAACATACCAGAAATTAATACATCTGTATTTTTATTCTGTCTTAAAATACCATAGTGGTTTCTACCGACTCCAAAAAATCTACCGTCAAACGGAAATACCATATCGTAATTACCGCTTGATAGCATATTATACCCATCTATGTAGGCTTTAACTGGTAACAATACATCTACGTCATAAGTGGAATGAAACTCAGTTTTGCATTTTCTTGCTAAAATATTTAGAATTTTTGTCTTATGATTTTTATCACTGTCTGTTTTTATAAACTCATACTCAACACCAAAAGGATTCTTATATTTACTTTCGGTTCCCATTTCACAAACTGATATATTTGTATCAAAGTGATGCAAAATATAATCAATACATAAGTCTATATTTTCAACTCTGTCGTTGGAATCGACTAACATTGGCATATTAAATGTTATATTTTTTAAGTTGTGTTTCATCTTCCCAGGTTCCCGTAACTATCGTGTGTTGATCCCCAATATTGCCGACAAAACACGTGATCAGATCCCGTGTAAGAACCACCACAAAAATGATTAGGAATAAAATAATGTGAAGGATATACTTTAATCTTTGTATAGTTGTGTTCTCTGATACTATTGGTCAAAAGAGTCGGACCTGTTAAAATCCATGGGGGAGCCATCCCGTTCATATGCTGCGGGTTCATTCTGGATATCTTCTGTATCAATATGTCAAATAACTGGCAATTCTTAACACCGGCTAAGTATCCATTAGCTATTAGCCCCGGTCTATGCTGCTCGCTTTCAAAACACGCAAACGAGTCATTATCAACTAAAAAATCTTCCAATGGTTTAATGCAATCAGAATCAGCATCAATATAGAACCCACCGTACTGCTTGAGTATTTCGTAACGCAATATATCAGCTTTTCCGTGAAATGGTGAGTATGCGTCAAAGTGACGGCGATTAATCATTGGTGGAAGATTTGCATCTGTCCACAGCATATATTCCCAACTTGGATTCATGTTCTTCCAAGTTTCCATCATCTTAAATGGTTTCTTATTTTGATCACCAACCCATATTTGATGTATTATCTTAGGTATCATTTTATTATTCCATATTCCCTAAGCCACGGAAATGTCTTAACTCTTTCTCTTGTTTGTTCAGGCGACTCACATTCCACGGCATGAAACAACTTTGCGTTTGCATCTAAATGGGGATTGGAGTTAAAGTTATTA
>Ga0302248_1000215_pt1 | contig 62428 bp, 62 predicted proteins | sample AAG_UR_Leu_MG_FD_193528 | JGI IMG/M metagenome (GOLD analysis project Ga0302248, IMG submission 193528) | Enriched activated sludge microbial communities from anaerobic digester in WTTP, New Holstein, Wisconsin, United States - AAG_UR_Leu | ecosystem: Engineered > Bioreactor > Anaerobic >...
TCTACGGCATTCCGGGTTATGATTACTACATTCAGCGCAAATGCACGGTGGAGGGCACCTGGGCGGATTTGTATGGGCCGTTGACCTGCACGGCGGCGGGGTTGGTGACGCACGATGATACGCCGGGAGGGTGCAATCCGGCGTTTTACCGGCTGCGCACGGCGGGCGAAGTTTGCCAGTAGATTGAGGCGGGCAGAGGTTGCGGCCTCTGCCCGCACTGCCGGGTGGCTCGAATGTGACGGGTGGGGTATGGGTCGGCCCGGCAATGATTTCGCCAAGCTACATCTGGCGGGGGTGCGGCTTTGTCTTTGCTTTCTTCGTTTGGCTTCGTTTTAAGCTCACCCGAAAAGCCTTGGGGAAATTGAAGCGCGCCCGGCTGCAGCGGCCAAAATGTCCGTGGACAAGCGGGCGCGGACGTCTTATCGTGGCTCAGGCTTGAGAGATCGGTTTTCTCCGCTCTAAAGAAGGGGTGGAGGGGCTGCCGGCTGCCGTCAACGTTGATGAAACGAATCCTGGTCATAGACGACGAAGAATGGTTGCGCGAGATGGTGCGCCAGGCGCTTCAGCAAAAGGGCTATGAAGTCATCGAAGCGGAGGACGGTGTTGCCGGAGTGGAGAAGGCGCGCCGGGAACTGCCCGACCTGGTTCTGTGCGACGTCAACATGGAAAAGATGGACGGGTATCTGACGCTGTCAGCCCTGCGCCAGGAGCCGAGCGCGGCGGCTGTTCCTTTTATACTGATGACCGGCTCGGCGGACAACGCCGGTATGCGGCAAGGCATGGAACTGGGCGCGGATGATTACTTGCCCAAGCCGTTCACGCTTGACGCCTTATACGCCGCGGTCGAAACGCGGCTTAAGAAGGCCCAAGTGGTACGACAGGAGGCGGAGAAGAAGCTAACCGACCTGCGCAACAGCATCAGCCTGATGTTGCCGCATGAATTGCGCACCCCCCTGAACGGCATCCTCGCTTATGGGGAAATCCTCGCCACCGGGGCGGAGTCGCTGCCAGCCAGTGAAATCGCCGAGATGGGCCAGACCATCCACGACTCCGGCAAGCAATTGGAGCGGTTGATTGAGAACTTCCTGATTTTCGCCCAAATCGAGTTACTGGGCACGGACGCGCAGAAAATCGGGGCGCTCCGCCTGAACCAAACGGATTCCCCCGCGAGGCTCATTGAGGAGCGTGCCCGGAAGCAGGCGCGGGCTGCAAACCGTTTGGAGGATCTGGGGCTGAATCTCGCGGACCTGCCTATGCCGATATCCGAAGAGTACCTGGCCAAGATTGTGGATGAGTTGGTGCAGAATGCCTTCAAATTTTCCGAGCGCGGCAGCGCGGTGCGGGTGGCTCTCTCGGACGGGCCCAATGGGGTCGCGCTTTCCGTTGCGGATCGGGGGCGGGGGTTTTCAACCGAGCATATCACCCGGATTGGGGCCTATATGCAATTTGATCGCAAGATGCAGGAACAACAGGGCTTGGGGCTGGGACTCGTGATCGCCAAGCGCCTGGCCGAACTGCATGGCGGCACGCTGACGATTCAGAGCGAGCGCGGCACCGCCACAACCGTGACGCTCAAGCTGCCGAAAGTGGTGGCGACGTAAGCCGGGCTTCCCGGGAGCAAGCGGTTATTGCGGCCAGAAACTTATCTGGTGGAGGGCCATTTTGCGCACGATGAGATCCGGCAACCAGTGCAGCAGCACAAAAATCAGCGCTACTCCAACCACAGGAGCTAAATCAACGTGGGCGATTTGCAGGGGCAACCGTCGAAGCGGCGCCAAAAGATTGCGGGCGGTAGCGTTGATAAAATCCCATAAAGGGCTGTCGCCCAAATACACATAACTCGCCACCAAGTGCGCAAAGAGAAACCCCGGCAGCAGATATTGGAGGCTCAGGTAAAGAGCCGCGCCAACGAGCATCCCCTGCCCCGCCAGCCGGGCATGCGTCTGCGCCGGTTGGTCTATTCCCTGTTGCACCAATAACGGATGCAAGGCGATCCACAGGGCGGCAACTGACAGAAGCGGCAGCCCCCATTGCAGCAATCGCGGCCAGCGTGCGACCGCGCTCAGGTGCGCGCGGAGCGCCTTCAAGACCGGATCGGGGGATCCGGTTCGGCGGTTGATGATTACCAGGACCAACATCCAGAAGTAGCAGATAATTAGAAGGCGTCCGAAACTCAGTATCGAATAGAGCAGAGACGGGAGGAAGAGGTGACTGTGGAAGGCCAGCACCACAAAGAAGAGGTTGAGTTTGGGGGTCCAATTCACCTCGGGCCCGATCTGGCAATAGAGCGCCGCCCGCAACAGAAGCAGCGCGGTCAGGCCCACCAGCAACTGCCAGCCTCTAAGCCGGCGAGGTTCCGCGCGCCGCAGGGTGCCGACCAGGGATACCGGCGTGGCCTTAACCAGAGGATCCAGGCCCATGGAACGCCACCCGAGCCAGAGCAGCGTTCCAGCCAGGTTCAATACCAAATCAATGAGACCCATCTGAGCGTGTCATGTATTGCGTGTTCCGCGAACCCGATATTGCGCTTTTTCGGCTCCTAACGCAATCCGCAACCCGCACCACTTCACAGCATTCTCACCAAGGTGTCCACTATTTCCGCGGGGGTCATGGCCACGCCAATTCCGGCCTCCCGAAAGGCAGAAATTTTGGCCGCTGCCGTGCCTTGCCCGCCGCTAATGATTGCTCCAGCATGGCCCATGCGCCGGCCTGGGGGTGCCGTTGAGCCCGCAACAAAGCCGACGACCGGCTTGCGGCAGTTATCCCGGATCCAGGCCGCCGCTTCCTCCTCCGCCGTCCCCCCAATTTCACCAATCATAATGATTCCCTGCGTCTCGGGATCTGCCGCGAAACGTTTGATGGCGTCCAAATGCGAAATCCCGTGAACCGGATCTCCGCCGATGCCAACAAAGGTGGACTGGCCAAGACCACGACAGGTGAGTTGCCATACTGCCTCATAGCCCAACGTACCACTCCGCGAGACCACGCCGATGGAGCCCGGCCGATAGATGTAGCCGGGGCCAATGCCAATCCGGCAGCCGCGGGGTGAATCCTGACTGCCGCCGGGCGTGACGATGCCCGGGCAATTTGGGCCAATAAGCAGCGTCGGCTTGCCTGTCATGGCTCGCTTCACTTTGATCATGTCCTTGACGGGGATGCCTTCCGTGATGCAGACGACCAGGTCCAGCCCGGCGCTCACGCCTTCCAGGATCGCATCTGCCGCCAGAGGCGGGGGGACGAAGATCGCCGAGGTGGTCGCGCCGGTCTGCTGCACGGCCTCGGTCACTGTATCGAAGATCGGAACCTGGTTGGCAAAGCGTTGCCCTCCCCGCCCTGGGGAAACGCCGGCAACGATTTGAGTGCCGTAGGCCAGGCTGAGTTGCGCGTGCCGTGATCCAAAACGGCCCATGATGCCTTGGATGATGACCTTCGTATCTGGTTTGACGAGGATAGACATGTGAGGCAGCGCTACGGGGAATTTACGGCCTTGACTATTTTTTGCGCCGCATCGTCCATTGAGTTGCTGTAGATAAAGGCCTGGCCAGATTCAGCAAGGGTTTTTCGAGCCGCCTCGACGTTGTTGCCTTCCAGACGAATCACCACGGGTAGCTTGCGTGCCGTTTGCCTTGCAGCAGCGACAATTCCGTTGGCGATAATGTCGCAGTCCATGATGCCTCCGAAAATATTGACGAGGATCCCCTTCACGCTCGCGTCCTGCAGAACAATTTCGAGAGCAGCCGCCACCTGTTCCCGACTGGCGCCGCCGCCAATATCGAGAAAGTTGGCGGGGTGTCCGCCGTAGTGCCGGATAACATCCATGGTGGCCATCGCCAGCCCGGCCCCGTTGACCAGGCACGCGATATTCCCATCGAGCTTGATGTAGCTTAGATTAAACCGGCTGGCCTCGACTTCCAGCGGGGCTTCTTCCGCCAGGTCCCGCATCGCCAGCAGTTCTGGGTGTCGAAAGAGCGCATTGTCATCCAGCGAGAGTTTGGCATCCACGGCCTGGAGCATCTCGGAGCCGTCCGGGGTCTTAACAATGCAAAGCGGATTAAGTTCCACAAGCGTGGCGTCACATTCCCACCAAGTCCGGTAAACGCCCAGCAGCAGCCTCACCGCCTGAGCGATTAAATTCCCCCGCAAGCCAAGAGCGACGGCCACCCTGCGAGCCTGATAGGGCATCATGCCGATAGCCGGGTCAATGTGTTCCCGGATGATCTTGTCGGGGGTTTGAGCGGCAACTTCCTCTATATCCATGCCACCCTCGGTGCTGGCCATAACCACGGGGCGGGACGCCACCCGATCCAACAGCACGGCCAGGTAAAACTCTTTCCGGATGTCCGGCGCAACCGCGATGATCAGCTTGTCCACGAGCCGCCCTTCGGGGCCGGTCTGCCGGGTGACCAGCACATTGCCCAGCATCGCCCGGGCTTTTTCGTAAACATCTTCCGCCGTTCGACAAAGCCTGACGCCCCCTTGAAAACCATTCTTAAACGTACCCCGGCCGCGCCCCCCGGCATGAATCTGCGCCTTAACCGCGATGAGCGTGGCTCCCTTGCCCAAAAACCGCGCCGCAATATCCCGGGCCGCCTCTGGCGTAGCACAAAACTCCCACGCCGCTTGCGCCACTCCCGCCTGATCCAGCAATTGCCGGGCCTGGTATTCGTGTAGGTTCATGAGCGTGGTGCCGCAGCCTCCTGCCTGAACTGATTACTTATCCCGAAGCCAGCGAGCCTCATTTGCGTTCCTTGAGAGGCGTATAATGGTCGAGCGTTGGCCCGGTGTAGATCTGGCGTGGCCGACAAATGCGGGCGGAAGATTCCATTACCTCTTTGTAGTTGGCAATCCAGCCTGGCATGCGCCCAATGGCAAAAACCACCGTGAACATTTCGACCGGGATGCCAATGGCGCGCATGATGATGCCGCTGTAAAAGTCCACATTGGGATAGAGCTTTCGTTCGATGAAATAGGGGTCGCGCAGCGCGGCTTCCTCGAGGTGCTTGGCAATGTCGAGCAGCGGGTCGCTAATGTGGAGTTCGGCCAGCACCTCATCACAGGCGCGTTTGATGATCTTTGCCCGCGGATCATAATGCTTATAAACCCTGTGGCCGAACCCCATCAACCGCTTGCCGCTATGCTTGTCCTTGGCCGCAGCGATAAATCTTGAGCCATCATCGCCCGCCTGGTGAATTGCCTGGAGCATCTCCAGCACGGCTTGGTTGGCGCCACCGTGCAAGGGCCCCCACAGTGAACAAACCCCCGCCGCCGCACTGGCAAACAAGTTGGCGTGGCTCGAGGCCGCCATGCGCACCGTGGCCGTCGAGCAATTTTGTTCGTGGTCGGCGTGCAACAGAAAGAGCAGGTCCAGCGCCCGAACTACCTCCGGGGTGAGCGCATAGTCCCGATTTGGCAGCGAGAACATCATGTGCAGAAAATTCGCGGTGTATTTGAGCTCGGGCTTGGGATAAATCGCCGGCAAACCCCGCGACTTTCGGTAGGCAAACGCAGCAATTGTCCGCACCTTGGAAAGCAGCCGTGCTGCCTGGACCAGGAAACAGTCGTGTTGGCGATCGGTCAATAATTCGGGGTGGAAGCAACTCGCCGCGTTGATCATGGCGGAAAGAATAGCCATCGGGTGAGCATGCGCCGGGAAGCCCTCGAAGTGGTGCTTCATGGCTTCGTCCAGCAACTCGTTGTCGGTCAGCAGATCCGAAAAGTACCGCAATTCCGGACTGTTTGGCAGCCGACCCATAATCAACAAATGGGCGACCTCGACAAAGGTGGATTTCTCCGCCAGTTCCTCGATGGGAATCCCGCGGTAGCGCAAAATCCCCTTCTCCCCATCAATAAAGGTAATCTGGCTGCGGCAGGAGCCCGTGTTGCCATAACCTTCGTCCAGCGTGATGCAGCCAGTTTGGTTGCGCAGGGTGGAAACGTCAATGGCCCGCTCTCCCTCACTGCCCGCTATAATCGGGAGCGTATAGCTCTTTCCGTCCAGTGTCAGCATCGCAGTCTTGTCCATAAACAACTTTTGCTAAAGATTCGAAGGAGCAAAGTAGTGCAACATTTACAGATGCGGCAACCCCAATTCATGGCCAATTAACGTGCGCAAAACAGTGTCGATTCGCTCCGCCCTGCGGGGTTTCTTCCTTAACGATTCGGTGGTTATTATTGAAGATAGCCGGGGGCGAGAGAAAACCCGGCGACTCACTCCCACAGGCCGCCAATTATCGCCCGCAAACAGTGACAGGCTCAGTTGAGTATGCCAAAGGTAGACAACGCGGATTATTCATATCGTTATCGGCGAATACGAAGCTCTTGGCTTGCCCCGATTGGAGGTTGGAGGAAGTGTACGTATTAGAATGAGTTGCAGTGTTTCACTCTATAAATCCAAGCCATTTCCGGAGCTAAACAATTCTCATCTTCATACTTGTGACAATAAGAGGAAATCGCGCGGATGGCGTCGCCAAGAAAAGGAGAGACGAAGTTCTACTGTCTCCCCGCCCGTCTCTGCCATTAACACCCATCTCAAACCCGAACCAAGGTAGCGCCAGAACAAAGATTTTCTGGGCGTGAAACGCACAAACGGAGATGCTCTCCAATATACCTAACATAACCGAGGGGATTACATTGACTTGCGATATTCACTTCCGGAGACAATGCTTTCCAACAAGCATCGTATGAACAGACTTAGCCTCATCCTCCTTAAGATCGTCCGATGGAGCGGTTGGCCGCTGCTGCTTATTACACTACTTTTCCCGTTCTCCGGCTACATTATAGATGGCCGTTACGGGCTCAACCGGTTGATGAATGAGAAATCGGCCCTGACGCTCCATCGGATGCTGCATTTACCGTTTTTCGTACTGCTACTGGCGCACAGCCTGCCGGCGGCGTATCTTGCCCTGCAGCGTCGGGGCTGGATCAGGCCTCGCGCACGATCATGAACGGCAAGTTCAAAGCGCAAAGGCGAGCGTTTGGGAAAAGGGCGAAAGCCGAAGGGCAAAAGTCCGGGCAGCGAGTATTCTCCCGCCGCGCAGCTATCGGCCTTGGCGTGGCGGGGGCCGCGAGTCTTGCCGGGGGGGCTTCCTGGTTCGATTTCTTCACCCGCTGGCGTGAGGCCGAAATGCCGGCGGATATCTTCAAGGGTGACGCCCCCAAAGGCGAGCTTTGGGAACTGTGGCGCCGACGGGGCTGGGTAAAGGAAGCATCGCACCATCTCAAGTTAGGGCGCAACGTCCAGTGCAAGGTCTGCCCGAATAATTGCCTGCTGGCACCGGGGGATCGCAGCCATTGCCGCAACAAAGTGAATTGCGACGGCATCCTGTACACGCTGGCCTATGCCAACCCCTGCACGTTCCACGTTGACCCGGTAGAAAAGAAGCCGTTGTTTCATTTCCTGCCGGGTAGTCGTACCTTCTCGCTCGCCACGTCCGGGTGCGTTTTCCGTTGCCTCAACTGTCAAAACTGGGAGATTTCCCAGAAAAAACCGGAAGAAACCAAGGATGCGCACGGCCCGGAGTTGCGCGTGCAACCGCCCCTGCCCGCCGGGTTCACCCTGAGCCAGATGGCACGCTTAAGCCTGTTTCCCGAGGATGCTCCGGCGGTGGCCAAGGCGCTGGATTGTCCCTCGATTGCCTACACCTACTCCGAGCCGACTGCGTTTTACGAATACACCCTCGACACCTGCAAAGCGGCGCGGGAACACAAGCTCAAGAATATTGTGGTTAGTTGCGGCTCTATCGAGGAGCGCGCGGCTCGCGCGCTGTATCAATACGTGGATGCCGCACACGTGGATCTGAAAGGATTTGACCAGAACATTTACACCAAACTTAACTCCGGCAAGCTCCAGCCCATCCTCAATACCCTGAAAACGCTGCGAGACCTGGGGATATGGTTCGAGATCATCAACCTGGTAGTACCGACCTATACAGATGAAATCGACACCATCCGGCGCATGTGCGCCTGGATTAGCAAAGAACTGGGACCGGATCAGCCTCTGCATTTCTCCCGCTTCCACCCGCAACACAAACTAACCTACCTCACGCCGACGCCAGTTGAGACATTGGTTACGGCGCGCAACGTCGCCCGCAGCGAAGGTCTGCGCTATGTTTATATCGGCAATGTGCCCGGGCTCGAGGATGCGGAGACAACATGGTGCCCCAACTGCAAGCAGGCCGTCATCGAGCGCGACATCTATGCTGTTACCTCATTCCGTCTGACCAATGGCAAATGCCCGTCCTGCGGTAATAAGATTGCCGGCGTCTGGACATAGCGATGGCAGGGATTTGCTTTGCGCGTTACTTCTGGCCCTAAGAGGCCCACATCAACACGCAGAGTCAAACAAGCTCCCGCGGGAGCTATTTCTCGGATTCGGCTTTGGAATCAACCTTGGTTTCGACGGGTTTCGCTTTCTTAGTCGAAGCCGATTCCTTGGCTGGAGTTCCGGCAACTGTCCCCAACTCAACCCATTCCAAAATGGCTCGCTGGGCGGCATCGCCTTGGCGTTGGCCCAACCGGATAATCCGGGTATAGCCACCCCGGCGCTCTTTTTGCGCGGGAGCAATTTCATTGAAAAGGATTTTTACGGCGTCCTCCTGATGGAGCCGGGCTGCGGCGAGACGGCGGTCGTGAAGAGTGCCGCACTTGCCTAAGGTGACCATTTTCTCCGCTACGGAGCGGGCAGCTTTCGCCTTAGCCAGCGTAGTGATCACCCGTTTGTGCTTAATGAGGCTACAGACGAGGTTGGCAAGCATCGCATTTCGGTGTTGGCCGGTGCGTCCCAATTTGGCGGTTCGCTTAAGATGTCTCATAAATAGAAGCGAGTCATGAATGTTCGATCAACAAGGGGGCAGGAGGCCATCCGGCCGGCTTCCCCCAGCCAGGCTAACGACCGGTTGGCAAAACGAGCGGCTTCTCCTTGGTGGCCTCCAGCAGTTCCGCCTCGAACGTCATTCCGAGAGTTAAATTCAAGCCCGCCAATTTTTCTTTGATCTCATTGAGGGATTTTTTCCCAAAATTGCGATACTTTAACATCTCCTGCTCGGTCTTCATCGCTAATTGGCCGACCGTGGTAATGTTTGCGTTATTCAGGCAGTTGGCGGCACGAACGCTCAATTCGATTTCGTTGACGCTCATATTGAGGAGTTTCTTAAGCCGGGTCTTTTCTTCATCCTGCTTATCCACGATTTCCTCAAACTCAACAGCGTTTTTGTCGTAACCGACAAAGATATCCAAATGATGCTGAAGGATGGCAGATGCCTGGGTCAGGGCGTCTTCCGGAGAAATGCGCCCATCCGTCCATATTTCCAAAATAAGGCGGTCGTAATCGGTGCGTTGGCCGACGCGGGCGTTTTCCACCGCATAGCGAACGCGAGTAACGGGAGAAAACAGTGAATCAATGGCTATGACTCCAATGGCTTGATTCGTTCTTTTGTTCTCTTCTCCGGGAAGGAAGCCGCGACCGATTTTGACTTCCAACTCCATTTCGAGTTTTTTCTTCTTGTCGAGGGTGCAGATATGCTGGTCCGGATTAACTAACTCCAGATTCTGATTAAGCTGGATGTCGGCGGCGGTGACCGCACCCTCCCGGTTAACGGAGAGGAAAAGAGTCTGAGGATCGCGGGTGTGCGCCTTGAATAGTATTTTCTTCAGGTTTAGCACAATCTCGGTGACGTCTTCGACAACCCCATCCACGATCGTGAATTCGTGCATCGCTCCCGTAATCTTGATTGAGGAGATGGCCGCGCCTTCAAGGGAGGAAAGCAAAACGCGCCGGAGCGAATTGCCAATAGTGTAGCCATACCCGGTCTCAAAGGGTTCGGCCACAAACCGGGCATAGGTGGCGGTGGCGGTCAAATCTTCTTTGACCAACCGCTTGGGCATTTCAAATCGTCCTAAACGTACTGGCATATTTTCCTTTCAACAATTTTAATCTGACCCCTCAACCGCTATTCACGAGGGCCGAAGGAGTCCGTATAATTGCGACGGAGGGCTGGAACAGGCGCCTGCCGACCCGAGCGGTTAGGCCCTCGTAGCCGCGCAGCTATTTCAACCATCCTACAATCCAGTTTCACTTTTTAACGGGAATAAAACTCGACAACCGCCTGCTCGTTGGCAATCGGCTGAATCTCTTCGCGGGTGGGAATTCGCATAACGACACCCTTGAATGCTTCTTTGTCCAGGGAAAGCCAATCCGGCACAGCCCGGCTGGCAGCACTTTCCAGATTCCGCGATGCCAACTGGCGCGATACCGTGGAGTTTTTAACTTCCACACTATCGTTAACTTTGAGGCCAAACGACGGAATACTAACCTTGCGGCCGTTAACCCTCACATGACCATGGGCCACCAACTGCCGCGCCGTGGCGCGCGTGTTGGCAAAACCCAAATGATACACCACATTGTCCAGGCGAGTTTCCAAAATCTGCAGCATGTGCTCGCCGGTGATCCCACGGCGTTGGAGGGCGCGTTCGTAAACACCATGAAACTGGCGCTCCAGCAGGCCGTAGTAATAGCGGAGCTTTTGTTTTTCAATCAGCCCCAGCGCATAATCCGTGTGCTTGCGACGTGATTTCGGGCCATGTACTCCCGGGCCATAATTGCGGCGCTCCAGATACTTCGAGGGGCCAAAGATCGGAACACCGAAACGGCGACTGATACGAACGCGAGGACCAGTATAACGAGCCATTTTTAGAGAGGAAAGTTAAGCGTTGTGGTTAAGGATTAGACACGGCGTTTCTTACGCGGCCGGCAGCCATTGTGCGGCACGGGAGTGACGTCCTTGATGGCGGTAATCTCCAATCCGATGGCCTGGAAAGCCCGGATTGCCGATTCGCGTCCCGAACCGGGACCGTTAACCCGCACTTCAACTTCGCGCATACCATGAGACATCGCCTGCCGAGCGGCATCCTGCGCAACCTGCTGGGCGGCATAGGCGGTGCTTTTGCGCGAACCCTTGAACCCAACGCGCCCTCCGCTGGACCAGCCAATCACATGTCCCTGCATGTCGGTGATGCTAACCAATGTGTTGTTGAAGGTCGCTAGGATATTGGCAATGCCACTGACGATATTCTTAGCCCCCTTGGCTTTAATAATCTTCTTGCCAGCCAGATCGTCAGCCAGCAATTCGGCCGCAGTAGGAGCCGCCCCCGCCGCCACGGGCGTGCCGCCTTCTGCTGCCTTGGGAGCTTCGGCGGGCGCCGCGGTATTCTCCGTGGTACGGTCCGCTTTCTTGCGTGCTTTAGCCGCCGGAGCAGCCGCTTCAGCCTGGGCGGTTGATTTTTCCCCGGCCTTTGCCGCAACAGCCTTCTCTTCAGTCATCGGTTTTTTACCCCCGGGTTTACCCTCGCTGAGGGGGGTGGATTTCTTTTTGGTCTCGTCGGCCATGAGTTAGTTGATCAATTGGCGGTTAATAGATAAACCAGCGGAAAATCGTTAATGGATGCCGGATTTTGCGGTTGGACTGCGAACAACACCCACTGTCTTGCGCGGCCCCTTGCGAGTGCGTGCGTTGGTCTGGGTGCGCTGGCCACGAACCGGCAACCCGCGCAAGTGCCGAATTCCCCGATAGCATTTAATCCCCTGCAAGCGCTTGAGGTTCATGCCAATTTCACGGCGTAAATCACCTTCAATAACGTATTTGCCGTCCTGTATCGCGTGCACAATTTGCGAAAGCTGCTGCTCCGTCAAATCCCTGGCGCGGATACTTGGATCAATCCCGGCCTTGGCCAGAATAGCCCTGGAATTACTGGGGCCGAGGCCATAGAGGTAGCGAAGCGCAATATCAATGCGCTTGTTTGGGGGAACTTCCACGCCAATGATACGAGCCATAAATCTTAGTCGGTATAAATAAATTAAATGGTTGATTAATCAGCCCTGTCGCTGTTTGTGGCGCGGGTTGGAGCAGATTACACGGATGACCCCCCGGCGACGAATTATTTTACAATTCTCGCAAAGCTTCTTAACCGATGCACGGACTTTCATATTTAACTCGTTTGCTTTTCCACTATCAGCCGCCCGGATGACAAATCCCCAGGCGATACTTTCAATTGGACCCGGTTCCCAAGGGCCAAGGGAACCCAGTGCAATCGGGCCTTGCGGGTGGCATACACCCGCATCCGGTGCCCGTTGGCCAGTTCGACAATACACATCTTGTCTGGCAGCATTTCCACCACGGCCCCTTCTACTTCAAGGACACCTTTTCGAGGCACGTCAGAATCTCCGGTTCGGACTCAGTCACCAATACTGTGTGCTCGAAATGAGCGGATAGTGAACCATCTTTAGTAACCGCTGTCCAGCCATCATTCAACATTTTTACCTCAGGCCCCCCGGCGTTAACCATCGGTTCGATTGCCAACGTCATGCCGGCCCGCAGTTTGGGGGAAGGCTTCCCATCCGTGAAGTTCGGTATCTGAGGATCCTCGTGCATGGAACGCCCCACCCCGTGGCCCACAAACTCCCGGACAACATTAAAACCGTTGCCTTCCACGTAATCCTGTATCGCCCGGGAAATATCAGACACCTTCCCGCCTGCCCGCGCCTGCGCTATCCCCAGATAAAGCCCTTTTTCCGTAACATCCATCAGTCTTTGGGCTAACACCCCACACCCGCCGACAGCCAGTGTTCGGGCCGTATCGCCTATAAATCCATTGTGAATAACCCCAACATCCAGGCTTACAATATCGCCGAACTGGAGCACCCGATTTCCCGCTAAACCATGCACCACTTGATCATTGACCGAGATGCAGGTATGGCACGGATACTTCCGATACCCCAAAAAAGCACTCCGCGCGCCAAGTTGTTTGATCCGCGACGCGGCAAACTCATCCACTTGTTTCGTTGAAACTCCGGGTTGAATAAAAGCAGCCACGTCATTCAGCACGGTGGCCGCCACCACACAAGCTGGCCGCATCGCTTCCAGGTCCCGCTCACTTTTTAGAATGATCATCAGAACCGACCCCGGAGCCGCCCCTTCTTCAGAAAACCGTCATAATGGCGCATCAACAAATGGGTCTCCGTCTGGCGCATGGTGTCCAGCAATACGCCGACCAAGATCAGCATGCTCGTGCCGCCAAAGAACGTTGCCACCGAATAAGGAATTTGCAGTTCCCGCCACAGCCAAATGGGAATCAACGCTATAATCGTCAGGAAAATCGCCCCAGCCAGCGTAATCCGACTCATCGCGTTATGCAGATAATCGCTCGTCGCCTGCCCCGGACGAACCCCCGGTATATAGCCGCCATTCTTCTTCAAATCGTCGGCAATCTGCAATTCGTTGAACTGCGTTGCCACCCAGAAATACGAGAAAAACAGAATCATCAACCCATACAGGGTCATATAAAGAATCGCCCCCTCGCCCAAGTTGCGGGCGATCTCTCCAAAGAACTTGACGTTCAGGCTCTGGCCGAGAAATAGAAATATCTTTTGCGGAAACATCAGAATCGCCTGGGCAAAAATAATCGGCATGACCCCCGAGTAGTTGACCCGTAACGGCATGAACGAAGTTCCACCCGAATAAACCTTGCGCCCCACCGCGCGCTGCGCGTATTGGACCGGCACTTTGCGCTGGGCCTGGGTGATGGCGATAACGCCGGCAATAACCCCCGCCAGCAAAAGCACCAGCGCGATCGCATGTCCAAAATTGAACTTGGCCTCCATCCCGCCGCCGGGGAAGAACATATCCTTGAGCGCCACCATTGCTTGCGGAAGGCGCGCCAGGATGCCGATGGTGATGACGAGCGAAACTCCATTCCCAATGCCCCGGTCGGTAATTTGCTCTCCCAGCCACATCAGCAGCATTGTGCCCGTGGTCAGCAGAAGCAAGGTCTGAATGCGATAGAACCAGATATGCGCATCGGAATAGAGCACCAACCGGTCTGCCGTGTTCCACCCCGGAAACAGTTTCTCCGGGTTTTCCCACCCTATCGCCATTACCATCCCCTGTCCCAGGCAAAGAATCACGGTAAGGTAACGCCCATATTGCACAATCTTGGTGCGCCCCCCCTCTTCCCGTGCCAGTTTGCTCAAAGTGGGGATCACCGCCGTCAACAACTGAATAATGATGGTTGCGCTGATGTAGGGCATAATCCCCAAGGCTCCGACAGCGCAATGTTCCAAGGCTCCTCCCGTAAACAGACTGTACATGCCCAATACGGATGCTCCCTCCGCAGAACCAGCCTTGCTGGCGAAGTAATTCGCCAAGGTTGTGCCGTCTAGCCCCGGAATGCGCACCACCGCTTCCAGTCGGCAAATAGCCAGCACCATCAGGGTGAACAGAATTCTCGATTTGAGCTCCGGAATCTTGAAGCAGTTACGAAAGGTATTGTAGATAGCGACAAGCATGGTTGATCAAAATCGGGAAGGCTTTTGCCGGCTGAAATCCCAAGGCCTATTGACCGGATTGGAATGCGGGATGGCACCCATGAACCAGTTACCGCTTCGCGGCTTCAGGATTTGCCCGCTTCGCCCCTTTCGGAGCGATGAGCTCGCACGCGCCCCCTTTTGCTTCGATCTTCGCCCTGGCAGACGCGCTGAAGGCATGAGCGCTAACGGTCAGTTTCCGTGTCAATTCCCCGCTCCCGAGAATCTTTATGCCGGCGGCGGAACCATTTGCCAATCCCTTGCTTCGCAACGATTCCAGATCCACACGCGTGCCATCCGCAAACTGGTTGAGAGATTCGAGGTTCACCGGCAAATACCGCTTCGTATGTCGCGCATTATTGAATCCGCGTTTGGGAATGCGCCGGATCAACGGCATCTGCCCGCCTTCAAAACCAATACGAATCGAGCTGCCCGAACGGGCGGTCTGCCCTTTGCCCCCCCGGCCGCTGGTCTTGCCATGGCCGCTGGCTTCGCCCTGCCCCAGCCGTTTTCGGCGATGCCGCGCACCAGGTCGAGGTTGGAGATTATGTAATCGCATAAAAAATCAGGCTGTTAAGGAATCAGCAGGCGGCGCCAGCGGGGACAACGGCTCCGGTTCCTGCGGGAGCGGCGTCTTCTTGATTTCCAAGCCGCGCCCCGAATAGATGTCTTCACGCAGCCGAAGACTCAGCAACGCATTGAGCGTGGCTTTAACCACGTTGGCGGCATTTTTGGAGCCGAGGGATTTGGTCAGGACATCCTTGACGCCCGCCGATTCGAGCACCGCCCGCACCGTCTTGCCGGCAATGATTCCCGTCCCCGGCGATGCCGGGCGAAGCAACACTTTGGCCCCGCAATAATGCGAGTACACCTCGTGCGGAATCGTGGCCTCTTTCAACGACACCGTCATCATCTGTGACCGCGCCATTTCTCCTCCCTTGCGAATTGCATCCGCCACCTCTCCCGCTTTCCCCAGGCCGACCCCAACGCGGCCATGCCGATCCCCGACAACAATCAAGGCACTAAAATTAAAACGGCGCCCGCCCTTGACCACTTTGGCGGAGCGGTTAATAAACACAACCTTCTCGGTCAGTTCCTGCCCGGACTGTTCATCAAAAGTCGGTTCGGGTTCCGGACGACTCCGCCGTCCGCGCCCGGGCCCGCGTGGCGCTCGGGGCCCGGCACCTTCGACTTTAGCTGGTTCGGCCACAATATTCGTTTCCATGTTTTACTTTAAAATTGCAGACCCTTTTCACGCGCCGCGTCGGCCAAGGCCTTTACTTTGCCGTGGTAACGCGCCCTCCCTCGGTCAAACACCACTCGCTTGATGCCCTTATCCAACGCTGTTTGCGCGGCAAGCTCCCCAATCTTCCGGGCGCTCACAGCATTAGCCGCCAGTTTCTCCGCTCGGGAAACCGCTTTGCTGACCGTCGAAACCGCCCCCAGTGTCACCCCCGCCGTATCGTCAATAAACTGCACATGAATATTCTTGTTGGTAAAGCAAACACTCATGCGCGGGCACTCCTTTGTGCCGCTGACTTTCCGGCGGATGCGCCACCGTCGCCGCTGCGCCAGTCTTTGTTTCTGTTCTGTTCTCATCTTAATTTGTCGCGGATTGGGTCAAAAGCCATCAAGCATCCCGCTCTCATCGCTCACGTTTGCGCCCCGCGCATTACTGCACCGTCTTGCCTTCCTTACGGATGACATGCTCATCGGAATAGCGCACCCCCTTGCCCTTGTACGGTTCCGGGGGATAAAAGCTTCGCAACTCCGCCGCCACCCGCCCCACCAATTGGCGGTCGGGCCCCTCGATGGTCAGCCGGGTGTTTTCCTCCACGGTCACCTTGATCTGGGCGGGAATCGCATAAACAATGGGATGCGAGTAACCCAGGTTCAGGGTGACCTTATTGTCCGCCACCGCCGCCTTGAAACCGACCCCCTGGATCTCGAGTTTCTTGACGAAGCCTTCGCTGACGCCACGAACCATATTGTTGACCAGGGCGCGGCTCAGGCCATGCAAAGCCTTGACGCGCGCGTCATCACTCTCGCGGCTGACCACTACTTTGCCGTTTTCCACTTTAAGGCCGGTGCGGCGCGGCAGTTCCCAATTAAGTTTGCCTTTCGGCCCCTCAACAAAAACTTGCTGGCCCTTAATATCCACCTTCACCTTGGGAGGAATGGCGATCGGGAGCTTTCCAATTCGTGACATAAAATCAAACTGTTATCGCGCGCAGGCATCCGCCTCCAACCGGCCATGCCGGCCAGACCTGCTCACATGCAGCCTTGCTCCTGCGCGACATTTCATATTCTCACCAAACGTAACAAATCAACTCGCCCCCGATCCGCTTCCGGCGGGCCTGAACGTCGGTCAATAACCCTTCCGAAGTGGAAAGCACGGCCACGCCCAAGCCTCCACGCACGCGCGGGATTTCAGCCGCTCCAACGTAACGACGCAACCCGGGAGTGCTAACTCGACGGAGCCCCTCGATAATGCTTTTTTTGCCCTGGTACTTCAGCTTCAGCGTCAGCGTCCGAGGCGTCTTTCGCTCCACCGCAAAGTCGGCAATATAGCCTTCCCGCTTGAGAATGCCCGCTATTCCCTCCTTGATCCGGGAATGGGGCACTTCAACGGCCGGCAACAGCGCGCGGCTGGCGTTGCGAATCCGGGTCAGCATGTCGGAAATCGGATCGTTCATAGATTTACCAACTGGCTTTGGTCACGCCCGGGATCAAACCGTTCAGGGCCGATTCTCGGAACGTCAATCGCGAACAGCCAAACTTGCGCAAATAGCCATGCCGACGGCCGCTCATCGAACACCGGTTGACCACCCGCGAGGGGCTGGCATTGCGCGGGAGCTTTGCGAGCCCGGCGTAATCGCGCCGGGCCTTCAACTCGGCTCGTATCGCGGCGTACTTCTTAACCGTCTCCGCCTTCTTCTTATTGCGTTCAATCCATGCTGTCTTGGCCATAATCAAGTTTGCTCAGTTTTATCTTGCTGTGCCTCGCTCGCCGGAGCGGGCGCGCGCCGAACCTCCGCCTGCCGCGCCTCGGCAAAGGGCATCCCCATGAGTTTCAGTAAATCAAAGGCTTCCTCATTCGTCCGGGCGCTGGTCACTATCGTAATATCCATGCCCTGCTGCCGCTTAATCTTGTCCAGCTCAATCTCGGGGAAAATCGTCTGGTCGCCCACCCCCAGCGAGTAATTTCCCCGCCCGTCAAAGGAGCGGGGCGAAAGACCCCGAAAATCCCGAATCCGCGGCAGGGCCGTCGCGATTAGACGATCGAAAAACTCATACATCGCGTCCCGCCGCAAGGTCACCCGGCAGCCAATGGGCATGCCCCGGCGCAGCTTGAAATTGGCAATGTTATGCCGCGATTTGCTGATCGCCGGCTTGCGCCCCGTAATCAACGCCAGGTCTTTGGCCGCGTCATCCACCGCGCTCTTTTCCAACGAGGCGCTCACCCCCATGTTGATGACAATCTTCTCCATCCGGGGAACCTGGTGGGGATTGGCGTGCTTATGCTTTTCCCGCAACGCCGGCACCACCTCTTTTATGTATCTTTCGTACAGTCTGGCTTTCATTTCGCTTGCCGTATCCTCCTAAAGCCTCACGTCCGAGCCGGCGCCGCAGCCCCGCGCCGGGCGGCCCGCGCATCATATTTCTCCGCCTTCATCACATTCGAGATATGGATCGAGCCCTCCCGCTCCACGATCTGGCCCTGCGGATACTGCTGGCTCTTGCGCATGTGCTTCTTGATCATGCGCGCCCCCTCGATAATCACCCGCTGCTTCTTGGCGATCACGGCAATGACCCGCCCCCGCCGGCCCTTGTCCACCCCGGCGATGACCACCGCTTCATCCCCTTTCTTGATATGACACTTGCGCATAAAACTGGTGCTGGCCGTTCAAATCACTTCCGGCGCGAGCGAAATAATCTTCATAAACTTCTTGTCCCGCAACTCGCGCGCCACGGGGCCAAAAATACGCGTGCCACGGGGATTGAACTCCTTGTCAATCAAGACAATCGCGTTGCTATCGAACCGCAAATACGAGCCGTCATTGCGGCGGATCACCTGGCGGGTGCGAACCACCACGGCATCCACCACCTCTCCCTTTTTCACGGTGCCATCCGGCGCGGCCTCTTTGATATGAGCCTTAATCACGTCGCCCACGCGCGCGTACTGCTGGTTGCGGCCCAACACCCCGATCGCCGCGGCTCGCCGGGCGCCGGTATTGTCGGCCACGTCTAAGATGGATCGTACTTGTAACATAATCTATTTCCTGCTTTAAGCGGGAGAAAACCGGCTTATCCGGCCGCCACCGGCGCCGCGCCGGAACCACGCTCCACCACCTCCACCAAACGCCAGCGCTTGGTCCGGGAAAGCGGACGGGTCTCCTCCACCCGAACCCGGTCGCCCACCTTGGCTTCGCCCTTTTCGTCGTGGGCATACAGTTTTTTGTAGCCGGTGACGACTTTCTTATACTGGGGATGCGGGTAACGCCGCATGATCTCCACCGTAATCGTCTTGGCCATCTTGTTCGCAATGACCACGCCCACCCGCTGCTTGCGTTGAGCCCGACCCGGTTCCGCGGTTATCACAGTTTCAGCCATACCAAATCCTTAGGCCGCCTTGCGGCGCAGTTGCGAAATACGCGTTTCAATGCGGGCAATATCGCGCCGCAAGGTCCGCAGGCGCGCCGGCTTCTCGAGCTGGGCGCTGGCCTGCTGCAAACGCAGGTTGAATATCTCTTGCCGCCAGTTCCGCGCTTCCGCGAGCAACTCGGCCAGCGTCTTTTCCTGAATCTCTTTCCGTTGAGCCTTTTTCATAACCAAATCTACGGCGCCTCGCCTGCTCCGCGCCTCGCGTCAAACCCGGCGGTGCCGCGAAATAAACTTCGTCCGGATGGGCAGCTTCGTCGCCGCCAGGCGCAGCGACTCCCGCGCGACCGTCTCGGAGACGCCGTCCACCTCGAGAATCACGTTGGCCGGCCGAACCACCGCCACCCAGGACTCCACCGGCCCCTTGCCCTTGCCCATACGCGTTTCCAGCGGCTTCTTCGTATACGACTTCTGGGGAAAAACACGAATCCACATCTTGCCGTGCCGCTTCATATTGCGGGCGACCGCCACCCGCACGGCCTCGATTTGCTTCGTATCCAGCCAGCACCGCTCCAGCGCCATCAATCCATACTCGCCAAAAGCCACCGTGTGCCCTCGCGTCGCCAAGCCGGCGCGATTGCCGCGGTGCATTTTGCGGTACTTCACTCTCTCGGGCATCAATGGCATAATCCAGTCCTCGTATCCTTCTTAATTTGCGCCCGCCGCCGACGCCGTCGCCGGGGCTTTTTCTGCCTTCACGTCCCCCTTGCAGATCCAGCACTTGATTCCCAGCTTGCCATAAAGCGTGTTCGCCTCCGCAAAACCGTAATCAATCGAGGCCCGCAAAGTGTGCAGGGGCACCCGCCCCCAGTGATACTGCTCCACCCGGGCCAGCTCCGCGCCGCCCAGGCGGCCCGCGCAGCGAATCTTGATCCCCTCCGCGCCGAAATCCTTGGCCGTCTGCAACGCCTTCTTCATCGCGCGCCGGAACGAAACCCGGCGCTCCAACTGCAGCGCCACGTTCTCCGCCACCAGCTGGGCGTCAATCTCCGGCGATTTCACCTCCTCGATATCCACGTAAATCTCCTTGCCGGTCATCAGGCTCAAATCCTCTTTGATCTTGTCAATCTCCGCTCCCTTGCGGCCAATGACAATGCCCGGCCGGGCGGTCATAATGGTAATGCGGCAGCGGCTCGCCGCCCGCTCGATCCGGATTTGCGGCACCGAAGCGGACTCCAGCTTCTTCTTCAGCAGCGCGCGAATCTTGCGATCCTCGCTCAGCAGCGCGCCAAAATCCTTCTTGCCGGCATACCACCGGGAACGCCACTCATGGTTAACGGCCATGCGCAGGCCAACCGGATTAGTTTTCTGTCCCATATTTATTCGTCTGACAAAACAATCTTGATGTGGCAATTGCGCTTGATAATCGGCCCCGCCGACCCCCGCGCCTTGGGCGTAAACCGCTTGTAGGAGGCCGCGGTTTGCGCCAGCGCCTCCTTAATCACCAGCCGGTCCACGCGCAACCCCGAATATTCCTTCTTGTGCTCCTTGAGATCCGCGGCATTGGCAATGGCCGAGCGCAGCGTCTTGGCCACCAGCCGGGCGCCCTTGCGCGGCACCACCGCCAGCACCGCTTGCGCCCGCACCGCCGGCAGCCCCTGAATCTGGCGCACCACCTCGCGCATCTTCTGCGCCGACATGCGCACGTTCCTGGTTATGGCTTGAACTTCCATAGCATTACTTCGCTTCCGCCTTGGCCGTATGCGCGCCGTGCTTCCGGAAAGTGCGCGTCGGCGAAAACTCGCCCAGCCGATGGCCCACCATGTTCTCGGTCACAAACACCGCATTAAATATCTTGCCGTTATGCACGTTGAACGTCAGCCCGACAAAGTCCGGCGTAATCATCGAGCGCCGCGACCAGGTCTTGATCGGCGCCTTGGACTTGGTTTCCTTCGCCAGCGAAACCTTCGCCAGCAAATGCTCGTCTATAAACGGACCTTTCTTGATGGAACGTCCCATAAATACTTACTTGTTCTTCATTGGCCGGCCATCGCGGCGCACCAAAATAAACCGGTTCGAATGCTTCTTCCGGTTGCGCGTGCGATATCCCTTGGCCAGCAATCCCCACGGCGAGGTAAGCTGCTGCCAGCCGCCGCCGGACTTGGACTTGCCCGCCCCGCCCCCGTTCGGATGATCCACCGGATTGCGGGTAACCCCCCGGTTGATCGGCCGGATGCCCAGGTGCCGCGAACGCCCCGCCTTGCCCAGCACAACGTTTTCATGCTCGGCGTTGCCCACCTGGCCGATCGTCGCGTAGCAATTCTCATTCACCAGCCGAATCTCCCCGGACGGCAGCCGAATCTGCGCATACCCCTCGTCGCGGGACATCAGCGTCGCCGCCCCTCCCGCCGTGCGCACCATCTGCGCGCCGCGGCCCGGCACAATCTCAATATTATGAATCGGCAGCCCCACCGGAACCGTGCGCAGCGGCAGGCTATTGCCCACCTCGGGCGGCGCCTTCGGCCCGCTCATCAACTTGGCGCCCACCTGCAAACCGCTCGGCGCGATGATATACGTCTTCTCGCCATCCGCATACTCCAGCAAGGCCAGCCGCGCCGTCCGGCGCGGATCATACTCAATCGCCTTTACCGTCGCTTCCACCCCGTACTTATTGCGCTTGAAATCCACCAGCCGTATCTTCTGCTTGTGGCCGCCGCCAATCCCGCGCGCGGTAATACGGCCATACACATTCCGGCCGCCGGTACGCTTCCGCGTCTCAACCAGTCGGCGCTCCGGCTTGGTCTTCGTAATGTCGCTGTAATCCGAATATGCGATATAACGCAATGACGGCGTCAGCGGTCTAAATGTCTTTACTGGCATAAATCTACAACAATTCCCAAGTCAGCAACTTGGAGAGCGGAACCATTAATCCTGCCCCCGGTTGGGCGGTCAGTTATCGGTCCCGCAGGTTATGCTGCCCGCGGCTTCAAAGCCAAGCGGAGCGCACACTGTAGCAGATTCCATTTGCAATGCAACAGGTATTTACATTTTTTTTGCCCCCCCGAATTGCCACCCTCCAAAGCCCCCGGAAAGAACCACCGCTCCGGCCTCCCGGCATCCATCAAAACGCGCCCCGACAACGCCGGCCCAGGCATTACCCCGGGCTCCACGGAAGACAAAAGCGCGGGCCCAGCACAATTATTGAACCGCCAAAACAGCACCGCAGCCGCTATCCCGCCGCCGCGGAAACAGCCGCCCTGCCCGGGCCCCGTCCGAGGCCGATACAAAAAGGCTGGAGCGGGCTGAAATTTCCGAGGCATACGAAATAATCAAACACCTGAAAGAGTGGAAACCAACAGAAAGGGACTATTTTAAATTCGTGAATACCGGGACAAGCGATCCATATGTATGTTTGTGGGGTATCAAGCCCACAACTTACATCAAGTCGAAGTACGCAAAGCCGATAATTACCAAGCAAGATTTGCACACTCATTTCCCGAACAGGTTCGATCGAGCGACACGTCCCAAGCTTATTCTCTCAGGGATGAGACATTTTGAAGCGTTCTACGACGAGGACGGAAGCTGTTTACCGGGAAAGTCAACAGTTGTGGCGTTACCAATGGAAGAAAAGGCGTCAGGCAAATTCCTTCTCGGCTTGCTGAATTCCGTCATTCCGAAAGTATTTTTTCGCGAATGCTATGGCGCACTCGCGATGGACGGGGGGATTACCTTCACAAACAAGAACTGCGGCGAAATCCCAATACCTAAGAGGATAGGGAATGCACAGCAGCGGGTGGAGCGCCTGGTTGACCGCATCCTCGCCGCAAAGCAGCGCGATCCCACGGCGGACACGAGCGCGTTGGAGCGGGAGATAGACGGGTTGGTGTATGCCCTCTACGGCCTTACGCCGGAAGAGATCAAGATCGTGGAGGGCGCGGCCAAATGAATTACGAACTTTCAGCCCACATTCAGGACGAAATGACACGGCGCGGAATTCCGCTGGCCGGGTCGAGTCCGTTCCGACCGCGCCGGCGCAACGCCCCCCAACCACGCCACCCCGCGCCCAACGGGGGCCGTTGATTCAGCAGGGTATCCAACTTCCGGGGTTCATCCCTTCGGCCTGTTCGCGCGCGCGGCGCCGCGTTGCCCGCGACGTCGGCCGGCCGTTTTGAATCCATAGACGCTTTCACCCCCGCCCACTCAACTCGCAAAGCGGCCTGGGGTTTGGAAATACCGTTTCCCCCTCATCCGCCGAAACTCAGGCGCCGAAAACAAAAGGCCCCGGGCCAGCCAGGACTTAACGGTCGGGTGCTTGTGTGTGGCATAATTGTCCATAATCAGGTGAATCGCCTGCCCCAAGGGAGTTTCCCGGTCGATCACCTTAAGAAAAGCCAGCCATTCCTTGTGGGGGTGTTGCTCCGCCGTGCGGCTCAAGATCTTGCCGTCCAGATAAGACCGTGCGGCAAAAAGGATAACGGTCCCGTGCCGAATGTAGCCATGCGTTCGCGTTCGAATGTGGCCCAGGCCTAAAGGCCGGCCCGGTTGGGTGCGTTCCAGCGCCTGACACTGGCTCTTCTCATCGCAACCAAGCCCCAGCGCTTTATCGGGTGGATTCAGATAGAGACCGATCCCATCCCAGACCTTCGTTTCAAACTGCGGGTCGTTGGATAATTTGAAGGTGCGGGTCAGCTGGGGCTTGATGTCGTTGGCCTGCCACAGGGCATGAACGGTGCCGACCGACACGCCGGCCCTACGAGCCATCGAACGCACGCGGCGCCGAGTCCGGCCCTTGGGCGGCCGGGTGGCTTGAGTGCGGATCAGGGCCCGGGTCTCTTCAGACACCGAAGGCTTGCATCCGCGCCCGCCAGCATCAGCCAAGCCAGCCAACCCCAGCTTGCGAAACCGCCCGCACCATTTGGTCACAATGCGGCGGCGCACGCCTACTTGGCGGGCCACTTCCTCCTGCGAAAACCCGCCCGCGCAGGCCAGAAGAATGCGAGCGCGCTGCGCGCTCCGCGGGGCCGTCGTTGGCATTCGGGCCAGGGATTCGAGCGCTCTCCTTTGATCGAAATCCATCTCCAAACCGCGGACAGGTCTTGCCATGCCCCCCCAGAGTATTGCCAAGACCCACCTCTGCCCATCGATTTAATGAACACTACACTAGCGCCGCCGGCCGCCGCCAAAAATGCTCCCCAGGACGCCGCGCATGACCTGGTTGGCGATCTGGCGGCCGATGCTGCTGCTGACGGAGCGAACGGCGCTTTTGGCGGCCATGGTGACGAACGAGTCCGGCTGGCGGCCCGCGGGGCGGCTGCGCGGAGCGGCGGGTGTTCCGCCGCTGAAAATCGGGCCGGGGCTTCCGGATTTGCCTGGCGGCGGCGCGGGTGCGGCAGCCGGCGATTGCACGGCCGCGAGCCGTTCGTAGGCGGACTCGCGATCGATGGCGGTATCATAGGCGCCCGCGACGATGGAACTCTGCATGAGTTGCCGGCGTTGCTCCGGCGTGATGGGGCCGATTTGGCTGCGCGGCGGGACAATCCAGGCGCGTTGGACAATTGCCGGCTGGCCGTTCTCTTCCAGGCAGGAAACGAGCGCTTCCCCCACCGCCAGTTCCTTGATTGCATCGGCAGTCCTGAACTTCGGGTTTGGCCGGAAGGTTTCCGCCGCGGCGATCACTGCTTTTTGGTCGCGCGGGGTGAAGGCGCGCAGCGCGTGCTGCACGCGGTTGCCGAGTTGGCCCAATACATTGTCGGGCACGTCGCGCGGGTTTTGAGTGACGAAATAGACGCCAACGCCCTTGGAACGAATGAGGCGCACGACCTGTTCGATTTTCTCCAGCAGCGCGGGCGGGGCTTCGTTGAAGAGCAGGTGAGCTTCGTCAAAGAAGAACACCAGCTTGGGTTGGGGCAGATCGCCGGCTTCCGGCAGCCGCTCGAACAGTTCCGAGAGCATCCAGAGCAGCAAAGTCGCGTAGAGGCGGGGGGATTGCAGCAGCTTATCCGCGGCAAGGAGGTTCACGATCCCCCTGCCGTTGGAGTCGGTCTGGAGCAGATCGTCGAGGTTGAGGGCGGGTTCTCCGAAATACTTGTCCGCACCCTGCTCTTCCAGCACGAGGAGATTGCGCTGGATGGCGCCGATGCTGGCGGCGGAGATGTTGCCATACTGCGTCGTGAATTGCCGGGCGTTTTCCCCCGCGTATTGCGCCAGGGCGCGGAGGTCTTTGAGATCCAGGAGCAGGAGGCCGCTCTCGTCGGCGATCTTGAAGATCAGATTGAGCACGCCGGCCTGGGTGTCATTAAGCTGCAGCAGGCGCGCCAGCAGCAGGGGGCCGAATTCGGAGATGGTGGTGCGTACGGGATGGCCCTGCTCGCCAAACACGTCCCAGAAGATAACAGGACAGCCGGCGGGCGTGTAGGAGTCGAGCCGGAGCTGAGCCACGCGCTCCTTGACCTTGGGGGACTGCCCCCCCGGTTGCGAAATTCCGGCGAGGTCGCCCTTCACATCAGCCAGGAACACAGGCACGCCGCGGGCGCTGAAGCTTTCCGCCAGGACTTGCAGGGTTACGGTTTTGCCGGTGCCGGTCGCCCCGGCAATCAGGCCGTGGCGGCTGGCCATCTGCGGAAAAAGGAAGACCTCAGCTTCGCTCTGGGCAAGATGAATAGGCGTGGTGTTCATAATATGACCGGGCGGAATTATGGTGCGAGTGGGTTTTGCGAGTCAACTTCGGCGCGGGGGCTTTTGGTTTTGCGGAAATTTCCGCCGCGCCAGGCCCCTTGCGGATCATTCCCGCTCCTTCTTAGGCGCTCACCGGTCGGCGGGAGCCCGGTCGCAGTTTGAAACGATCTACGACGACCTGGGGCTGCGGAGCGAGTGCCGGCTTGGCGACTCCGCCGTTAAGGCTGATGCTTAATCCCAGCATTCCGACGAACATTAGCATGTCTGAAATGAAGGCGCCAAAGATTACAAAGAAGAAGACGGCTTTCACCAGGAAGTAGGCAAACAAAAAGTTGTTGGCGGTGCGGTAAGCCGGATCGCCGAACTGGTAGTTTAGGTAAAGAACGCGCAGGCCGGCCCACAGGAACCAAAGGAAACCAAGCATGCCGAAAGAGCCGAGGGGAATAAGAACCGAAAGCGGGCCATTATGATAGTTTCCTACCAACTTGCTGCTTTCTCCGCTGCGGGTGTCATGCAACAAGTTCAATTCCTGGCCGCTGAAGGCATAGCCCTGCCCGAGGATCAGATACTGCGGGATTTGCGGGAGAAGTTCCTGCCACATCTTCAAGCGCCATTCGGCAGAAACGGCCGCACTCAACCGGGCCTCGGGATCAAGCTTAACTGGTAAAAAAGCCAGGGAACGTTGCACCGCGTGTGGCATTCGATGAGCAAACGTGATCATCAAGGCCCCACCAAGCAGCCCGATGAAAATAAAGGTGGGCAACAATCGCGTATGATGCAATCGCTCCATATAGAACAATACTGCAAAAGTAAAGAAGAAGAGGATCGCGATGGATCGAAAGCCGCCCATTAAAGCGCCGAAAACGCAAGCCGCAAAAAGGACAGCACGCCAGGATTTCGCCGTTCCCGCAAAGATTCCCCGGATGCCATACAAAGCCAGCATGGCGGTAAAAATCCCCTGGTTGAAAAAAGCAAAGCCCGTGATGCGGACGGGCCCCTCGAAGGTGGCTCCCTGCAACGCCGCCCAACCCGCACCCAACAGCGGAAACACCAAGTATACAAAGTTGAAACTCGAAGGGAGCAACATGGGCAAATCGCCAATGGCCATGGTCGAGGTTCCCAGGAAAAAGAGCGCGACATAGAGCAGGGCCCGTTTGGGCGGGATCGGGCGGCTAATGAGGGCGAAATACCCGATAATCGTCGCAAAGAACATGATGTAGTTCCTGCCCCCGTAAGTATCGCTGCCCAGGGCCCGAAGCCCAAAGCCGCCTGTTAGGCGCATTGTGATCAAAACGACCAGCGATAGAAACAGCAACGGCCACGTCACCGACGGCACGTGCAAAAACCGCATATTGCGGTTGATAGTGTACTGCAGCACGCCGATAGAAAAGCTGATGGCGGCCAGCGCCATCCAGAGCGGCGGCCGACCGGGCAGAAAGAACACCACCGCTGACATGTTCCAGGCGGCAATGAGCCAGACATGATGCCAGCGCAAAAAGATGGGAATCATCAGAATGAAACACAGGGATCCCACCACCACAACCGTGGTCAGATCCAGCGGATTCGCCAACAAATACCCCAATGCCACGGCCAGCGGCAGGCAAAGCCCATAAACGATCAGGGACCGAAAAAGTGCCGATGCGTTAGACATTATGAATTAAACCCGTTCAGCGCTACACCTTAACATACTCCGTATTGAGCTCCACGCCAGTATCCGGTTGTTCAGATGGTGACGATGCAGCAGCAGCAGAAGGGGTGCCATTCAGAGCGACGCCGAGGCCGAGCAGGCCGGTGAAGAAAGCCATGTCCGTGTGCAAGGATCCAAAGCCGACAAAGTAGAATATGGCCCGAGCCGCAAAGGCCGCCAGTAATAGCGTGTTTACTGTTTGATAAACAGGGGAGCCATGCTTGTAGTAAAGGTACAGGGTGCGCGTGCCAGCAACCAGGAACCAAAGAAACGCCAGCGTTCCGAAAATGCCGAAGGGGACGAGAACCGAGAGCGGCCCGCTGTGATAATCGCCAGCAACCTGCGACCCGCTGTCCATGGCATCATGATACCGGGGCGAGAAATACTGAGCCAAAAAAAGTTCCGAGGGATCCAGCTTATAACCTTTCCCCAGAAATAAATACTTAGGAACTTCAGGCCATACACGTTTCCACATTTCCACCCGCCATTCAATCGAGGTTTTCGCGCTTTGTCTGGCGAGCGAATCAAATTTGCCGGGGAGAAAAACCAATCCTCGCTGCACGGCCAGCGGCAATTTATCCGCCTGGGGCAGGACCAGGGCTCCTCCCACCAGGGCCACCGCCAGCAGGGCCGGCAGGTAGCGAGTCCGATGAAGTCCTTCAAGGTAAAATACGCCGATACAAGTCAAACCAAAGAGCGCCACATAACTGCGAAATCCGCCGCCCATGCCCCCCGCAACGGCCAACAGAAAAATCAGCCCTCGCCATGGGCGCGCCACATCCAAAATACCGCGAATGCCAAAGCGCGCCAGCAGGTAAGTGTAAATAGCGCTTGCCACTACGGAAGTTCCACGAAAGCGAATGATGCTTGGATTGAATGTCTCAAGGTACTTGAGTTGATCTGTCGCATAAGTCGTGGAAAAGATATAAAGGAGAAAGTAAAATTGGCGCCCGGCGAGGATGGCAAGGTCGGAAATGGCATAGGTCAGCCCGGAAAGAAAAAAGCAGCCCACATAAAGTCCGGCCCGCGACGGCGGAATCCTTCGGCTGGTCAAAGCGAAATAACCCGCAATACCCATCAGCAGGTTGGCATATCGGCTCCCGCCATACTGTGAAGAGCCCAGGCTGGCAAAGCCAGCCCCTCCCCGCAACACCGCGGTGATTACCACCAATACCCCCAATGCCAGCAGGGGATAGGTCACCGCAGGAACCATAATGAAACGTGCCTTCGGGTTTACCGCCCGGTTCAGGACAGCAAACAACAGGGCGATGCAGGTCACCACCATCCACAACCCCGCCCGCCCCGGCAGCACGACCGGATTAATCGCCGAGTTCCAGAGGAAGATCAACACCGGGTGATACCACCGCATCAGCAGGGGAACGCTAAGCACGCCCACGACCGCCAGCACCACCGCCGCGCTGCCGAGTTCCATCGGCTCGGCCAAAAAATACCCGACCAGCACCGCCAGGGGCAGAGACAGCCCGAGGATCAAATGGGACCGGGGAACTTGTATCGCATTCGCCATGATGCAGGGCTATCAAACCAAACCCCATGCCCGGGGGCAAGCGCTTTGTCCCTCCGCCAGGCGGGCCGGGACCAGCGCCGGGGAAAGGCGCTGCGCTAGGCCAGCTTCTTCAGCAAGGCAATCTCCCGGCGCAGGATGTCGGCGCGCTGGTTTTCGGGAAACCGGCCCAGCGACTCGTTTTCGACGCACAGGTCGCCGCGATACCGGGCTTTGCGCAGGATTTTAACGATGCGCGCAAAATCCAGGTCGCCTTCGTAGATCGGACAGCAGTATTTGCCGTATTCCCAGCCCATCTCGCGGCGCACATTTTTCTTATCGTCCGGGTAGCCGATGCTCTTGCAATGCGTATGCACGACGCGGGGGGCAAATTTTTCGTAAATGGGATAAAGTTCGCTCACCGGATGCCCCCACCAGTAGAAGTTGGCGGTGTCGAGCGTCAGGCCAAGCCGGCAGGAGCCGACGCCGTCGAAAAGCCGGTCCAGGAATTGCGGGTCATTAGTAATCTTGCCGTGGTTTTCGACGCCGTAGCGAATGGGCGAGTCCTCCGCCAGGGCGCAGAGACGTTTGCAAGTGTCGATCGCAAAGGAAAGGAACTGGTCTCCCTCCAGTTTGCGCGGCACGACATCAATCCGGATGATCTCGACGCCGAGCTGCTGGGCGGCCGGAATCAACCGGCGCGCACACTCAAGCTCCTCCTCCAGGCGCTCGTCAAAGCGGTTGCCCATCATAAACGCCGCGATACGGCAACCGCTGGCCGAAAGGTCATCCTTGAGCGTTCGAATGCCTTCCGGCGTGGCCAGCGTGTACTTGCGCTGCGGGTGAAACAGCAAGGGGCAGGTCAGGTCCAACTCGACGCAGACCTCGATCGCTTCCGCGCCCACCGCTTTCATGCTGGACCAGCTATCCGGCAGGCCGGCCACCTTCAGATGCACGTCGCGACAGCCAACCAGTGTTTTCTTTTTTCCGGCGGCCAGCAGCGGGCTGGCGGTGGAGAGCATCCCGGCAGACAAGGCCAGGCCGGTAGTTTTGATAAAACTGCGTCGTGAGCAGGAGGGGGTGATGTTCATATATTTACGTTAAAAGGGGTTAGGGGTCTCAAAAACTTCCGGCCAACGGCCGTGGCGTCAATCCGGCCGAAACCGGCAGCGGCCCGAAATAGCAGCCGCCCCATCCCGGTTGGGCACCGCTGGCAGCCAGCGTCGCGCCGTCCCCAGCCGCGGAAACCGCTAGGAGATCTCGTCGGGCGGCGGTCGGGCGCGGTCGGGCGGGAGCGGGGGCGAACATGGGCCGGGAATTGGGCTTAGAGATTAGGTGGCAGCTTCGGAAAGGCCTGGTGCGGCTCCTTCTGGTACCAATAGGCGACGGAGGCAATGTCATCCTCCAGCGGCAGATACCGCCCGCCCTCCTGCCAGCCCAAAGCCTGGATCGTGACCTTGAGGTCCTTTTTGAAGCGCACCGGGTCGGGGATATGCCATCGGTACAGGCCAAATCGCTGGCCCACCTCGTAAATCCGGTCCGGCGGCAGGACTTGCGCCAGCCCGGCGTAAGGCGTGCAAAACACCTGGTACTTCTTCGTCTCGCGATTCTCGAAGTTGTAGGAACCGCAGAAATAATCCTCCGTGCCGGTCCCGCAGATGGTCGGGAACTGCCGATCGCCGTCCATAAAAAACTTGATTTCGCCCTCGCCCCACCAACCGGGACTGTGCACCTCCCACGCCAGGTAGGTGCCCACGTAATGTCCCTGGCCGGCGACGCCGTCGAGGATGGTATAGAGGCCCTTCTGTTTTAACGGAGATTCACGGCGAAACTGCGCGTGGAAATACGCCGCCGACTTCGGCACCGGCGCGAGGGCATAATTGATCTGGTAATAAAGGATCATATCCTGCGCGTCCCGGTTCTCCATCGTGATCCGGGCTTTCTTGCGGAACGGCATCGGCCAATAACAGTTGAAGGCACTGCCGGGGTTGACGCAGACCGCCAGCGAACTGACCTGGCAATACTTGCCCCAGCCGCAGGCGAAAAAGTCGCCCACCGGACACTCGACGGAAGGCTCCGCCTCGTCATCCCAGTAAAAGCGGAGAATCGAGCGGCGCCAGTTGCCCGTGGGCGTCATCCAAATCTGCTGGATGAGGCCCGGCCCGTTGATCTCGCCCAGGGTAAAAGTCGTCCCGGCCTTAATACGAACCGAAGGCGAAACCTTCCAGCCCTGCCCCAAATCCCGCGCCGGGCCCTTGCCGGTCCCCTCGGTCGCCATGCCCGCCTTGCCCTTCTCGCCGGTAAAGTTCTCCGGACTGATTGAGCGCGACTCCGCCTTGGAGACGCGATAGAGATTGCCCAGGTTAACCTCGCCTCCATCGAGAGGGGTGGCCATCGCAAGGGCGCCAACCAAACCACATCCGACCAGAAGCGGAAACACCGCAGGCGCGAAACGAAGTTTATTCATAGCCAGGTTTTTGCAGCCAAACATAGAGCCGTACGACCGATTCACCGGGGCAATCAGCTCCCAGTGGAAACAATGCTCTATTTCTATCCAAAACCCCTCGGAAGCGCAAGCAAGGACTGAAAAACGCCGTTGGCCGGGCGGTTCTCCACTTCTGGCAAACGCGCCGATATTCCTGGCTGCTCATTCGAGGATCCTTAGCCGGGCCGACGGGAATATCTGGGCAAGCCCACTGCCCTGGCGGAAAACGGAGATGTTTCATCGCCGTGCGTAGTTTGATTTCCCATTCCGGCAATGGATTTTCCAGCGCGGGTCACGCCAAGGGCTGACGGATCGCCGATTCCTTTGCCAACCTCACTCGGATCGCCTTTGAGAACTGGTTATAGGCTTGGCGTCATTATCCGAGAAATGATCGAGGGCACCTTGGACGTCCATAGCACCACGGCGGTCAGGCAGTGATATGGCAAAGAATTGCTCCCTGAAGCATTGTATCTAACCGAATAACGAGTTTGGCATGTTTCTTCATGAAACAGGGTCAAAAAACGCAAATAACCGTTAATCTAACATGTTTAGCGATTACCGTTAACGATATAGAACCCAAAAAGTTTTTTATCCTGTATCAAGCAATTACTCCCTTTTGCCAATAAGAGTCCCTGGCTAAAGACCGGAGGCAGAGAAACGACCTCACAGGACACGTAATCTCTTGGTTTTACGGGAGAAAAATATTCGGAAGTCAACGGCAAGATCGTTGAATTCATCAATCAAACGGCTCGTTGCGGCTGCCCATTGGCTTATCAGTCCCGTTTTGGATTCAGTGAAATGAGGGCACTCGGCTGGACTATGCAACGGCAACACTGCAAATAAGTCATTCGCAAAACCAACAGTCATCCGAGCGCCCACCCGCCTTTGGAAAATCATCTCCCATCAGCTTCGGACTTATAACTAACTGTTTTTACTGAACTTAGTATTTGTCCTCCCGTTCCATTTCATCATTTCGGCCTTTCCAGGCATCCAGCTCCACTATCCCAATACCCTGGATTTACCCTGCTTCTACGCCGTGTACAATGGGTGTACAAGGGATGCTCACCGGGAGTCCATCGGATTTTAGCTGGTGCATCCGATGAGCATCCCTTGTACACCCGTTGTACACGGCGTAGAGATAGGGGGCGTTCAGGGTGCGTCCAGAGTAGGTCCAGGATAAGCCGAAGCTGGCATGATTCAGATTCGGCCTCAATTTTGCCTCTTTTTAGGCGCAAGCCTAAACCATTGGTTTTATCGTGGAAAGACACGGAGTCCGGCGGCCATGCTATTGGATTCGCTAAACAAAATATCGCTGAGGCTATGGTCTGGGCGGTCAAGGTTGCTCAGGATCCGATGGAGTAAGAGAGGACGGTTGGGCTGTCCAACTGAGTCGTTCCGGTTTAAATCCCTTCAAAAACGCCCGGTTGGGCGCGAAACAATCCGTTATTTGCTTAAATTCGGGGCCGTTAACGATGCAGAGGCAGCAATGCGCTTGAGTTGATTGGAAATAGCCATCGGTTGTGGCGGAGCGCATTTGCATTTGCGCGGATTTATCTCTAACTTGTCGCCAATCAATGTATTCGATGTTTGGGCGACGATTCCTGAGTTTGTTCGGCGTATTCTGGCTTGGCCTGGGCGGGCTGTCTGCCCGGGCGGCTCATACGCAGGCGCAGTTGTTGCTGGATGCGGAGGTTGCCCGCCCGGGGGATACCGTTTTGGCGGGGATTCATCTTCGCATGGACCCGCACTGGCATACCTATTGGCAAAACCCGGGCGAGTCCGGCATGGCAACCGCCGTTGAATGGCAGTTGCCGGCGGGCGTGGCCGCCGGGGACATCCAATGGCCGGTTCCGGAAAAATACCTGGAATCGGACCTGGTCACTTATGTTTACACCCATGAAGTTGTGTTGTTGGTTCCGCTGCGGCTGGCCGCGGATTTGCGGACCGGCCCGCTGGAGTTGAGCGCCGAAGTCTCCTGGCTGGAGTGCGAGGTGGCCTGTGTTCCCGGCAAGGCCAGGGTGCGGGCCACGCTCATTGTGGGCGCGGAAACCAAGGCGTCGAAAGAGTCCGCGCGGCTTAAAGCCTGGCAGGGCAAACTTCCGCAGCGCGGCGGTGGATTGTCGGTCCGCGCGTGGTGGGATTCCGTCCCCGTCGGCAATTCCCGCACCCTGATGCTGGAATGGAAGCCCGCCGCCGGTGTCACCGAGGCGGATTTCTTCCCCGACGCCAGCGAGGAGTTCGAGGTGCAGCCGGCGACGGAGAAAGCCGAGTCCGACCCGGGAATCCTTCGCCTGCGCAAGAAGGTCACGAAGCTGCGCGGAGACTGGCCGCGGCACGTCTCCGGGCTGCTGGTTCAGGAAGCGGGCGCCGCGCGCCGGGCCGATGAGGTTCGCCTGCCGATCCGCGATTCGGAGTCCGACGCCCGGGACGGGCGCGCTCCGTCCGCCGGGGCCGGCCTGGGGACTCCCGCGCTTTGGAAGATGCTGCTGTACGCGTTTCTGGGCGGGCTGATTTTGAATGTGATGCCATGCGTGCTGCCGGTCATCGCCTTGAAGATTCTCGGTTTTGTGGGGCAGGCGCGGGATGAGCCGCGCCGGGTTCGCCAGTTGGGATTAATCTACGCGCTGGGGGTGCTGGTGTCGTTTCTCGTGCTGGCCGGACTGGTGATCGGGGTCAAGGCGGCGGGGCATAAAGCGGGCTGGGGAATGCAGTTCGGCAATCCGCAGTTTCTGGTGCTGCTGACCATGCTGGTGACCCTGGTGGCGCTGAACCTTTTTGGCCTGTTCGAGATCAACCCCGGCGGGCGGGTGTTGGGGGCGGCGGGCGCCCTGGCCGCGAAAGGCGGCCCGGCGGGCGCGTTTTTCAACGGCGTGCTGGCGACGATTCTGGCGACTCCCTGCACCGCGCCGTTCCTCGGGGCGGCCCTGGGATTTGCGTTCAGCCAGCCGGCGGGCCTCATCATTGTGATGTTTCTGGTGGTGGGCCTGGGCCTGGCCGCGCCTTACGTGGTGTTGAGCTGGCATCCGGCGTGGTTGAAGTTCCTGCCCAAACCGGGCGCGTGGATGGAGCGGTTCAAGGTGGCGATGGGCTTCCCGATGCTGGCGACGGCGGTGTGGCTCTTCAGTCTCATCCCGCTGCACTATGGCCGGCGCGCGCTGTGGCTGGGGCTTTTCCTGGTCGTGCTGGCGCTGGCGGCCTGGGTCTATGGCGAATTCTTCCAGCGCGGGCGCACGCGGCGCGGGCTGGGGCTGGCGGTGGCGCTGGTTCTCCTGGCCGGGGGATTTCTCTACGCGGTGGAAGGGCAGTTGCGCTGGCGCGCGCCGGTCGCGGACGCTTCCGCGGAGAACCCGGGCCTCCCGGGGGGCATCGAATGGCAGCGCTGGAGCCCGGCGGCGCTGGCCGCGGCGCGCGCCCAGGGCCGGCCCGTGCTGGTGGATTTCACCGCCGACTGGTGCCTGACCTGCCAGGCCAATCTGCGCGTGGCCATTGACATCCCCTCGGTGCGCGCCCGGCTCAAGCAGATCAACGCGGTCGCCCTGCTCGGCGATTACACCCGGCTGCCGGATGACATTACCGCCGAGTTGAACCGCTACGGTCGCGCGGGCGTGCCGCTGGTGCTGGTGTATCCCCGGAATCCCGCCGAACCGCCGCAGGTCCTGCCCGAAGCGTTGACGCCGGGCATCGTGCTCGACGCGCTGGCGCGCGCCGCGTTGTAGCCGGCCGCGCGCCGCGGCAACGGCGCCGCGGGCCGGGGAGCGGGGTGAGCGAGTTGCCCCCCGGCCAAAGTTGTGCTTCCTTATTGCGGAACGGAATAAGGTTAGTCAGGCATCCTTTGACGCAGTTATGAAACGAATACTTGCACTCTGGGCCGGGCTCGGGCTCCTTAGCCTGAGCCTGGCGGCGGCGGAAGTTGGCCAGCCCGCGCCGGACTTCTCGGGCACGGACATTCACGGCCGGACGCACAAGCTCGGCGATTACAAGGGCAAAATCGTGGTGCTGGAATCCTACAACCTCGATTGCCCCTATGTCCGCCATCAATATCGCAGCGGCGCGATCCAGGAATTGCAGCGCGACCTGGGCGCCCAGGGCGTGGTGTGGCTGCTCGTGAACTCCGTTTCCCCGAAGCATCCCGGGTATCGCCGCCCGGAAGCCGCGCAAAAGGAATGGACCGCGCAGAAGATTGCCGCCGCCGCCTGGCTGGACGATGGCTCCGGGCGGATCGGCAAGGCGTATGGCATGAAAACCACGCCGCACCTGTTCGTCATTGATCAAGCCGGCGTCCTGGCCTACCAGGGCGCGCTGGACGATCGGGCCGCCACGGAGGGCGATCCGCGCACCGCCCGCAATTATGTGCGCGAGGCGGTTCAGAAACTGAAGGCCGGAGAGCGGCCGGTCGTGACGCAGACCAAGCCCTATGGCTGCGGCGTGAAATACGGAAATTGACGCGCGGGGCCGGGCGGAAGGGTTAGGAGACCCGGCGCCGCAGGCGCAGCGCGTTGTCCGCGCGGACGGCGGCCAGTTGCGCTTCGGTCAGCGGCGATTCCTGGAGTTTGAGCAGCGCGGATTCGAGGTAGAAGAGCGGGGCGCAGGAGCCAAAGACCACGCGCCCGGCGGAGACCTGCCGCAGCAGGCTGGCCACTCCGCCCACTCCTTCCAGCGTGGCGATATCGAAGCAAATCTGGCCGGCCTCCGCCAGCCGGGGCGGTTGAACGCTGTTGGCCCCGCGCCCCCAGTTGAGCAACACCAGGCGCAGCTCCGGGCGGGACGCCAGCAGCGCGGCCAGGGGGGCCACGTCCACCTGCGGCACCCGCATCCGCGGATGCTGCGTGCGCTCGTCTTCCATGGCCGCCACTAATTGCACAATCAACCCGCGCTGGCCGGCCCGGTCGAGCAGGCGGGCCAGGGCCGGGTCGTCCAGTTGATAGCCGTGGTAGTTGGGGTGCAGCCGGATGCCGGGCATCTGGTGCTCCTCGGCGCAGCGGCGCAAGTCCTCCTCCCAGGCTGGGTCCGCGGGGTTGATCGTGCCGAAAGGCGTCAGCAAACCGCGCCCCTGCCGGCGGCACTCGGCCGCCAGCCGCGCATTGACCGCCCCGAGGTCTTTGTGCCACAAGCCGTCAAAGCTGCCCGCCCAGGCTTGCCGCACGCCCTGGCGGCGCAGCCGCGCCACCAGTGCCGGCGTTTCCTCCAGCGGCAGCCGCCGGCCCGGCCATTGCCCGAGCCAGACGTTCGTATCCACCAGCCCGCGCGGCCCGGTCGCGCCGATCAGGGGGTCCGGCGCCGCGGCGTCCGCGGTTTCGGCGCGCCAGCCGGCGGCGGCGGCCGCCGCGGCCGCGACGGTGGTGGTGCACAGGAAGCTTCGCCGGCTCAGCCGGCCCGGGTCCGCCCCGCCGTCTTTCTGGCGCATGGAAGTCATAGGCTTTTCTTGCGCTGGAGGATGGGCCGCAGCAGCCGCCGCAGGTTTTCCCCCAGGATCAGTTTTTTGGCCGCGGCCGGGATGTCGGCGCCCAGCACCTTGCCCAGTTGCGAGGCGAAGCTCCGCCCGCCGGCGTCGCTGCCGTAGAGCACCCGGTGCGCGCCCAGCTCGCGCACCGCCATCTCGGTCATCCCCGCGGCCGGGTCCGTCCCACAGAGGTCCACCGACACATTCTCGCACGCGCGCAGCGCGCGGAGGCCCAGCTCGAAATCCCCGCCCGCGTGCGCCCCGATGAAGGTGGCCGCGGGATGGCGCCGCGCCAGTTCGGCCAGGTCCATCGGGGTGGATTCGCCCGGCAGGTTGCCGGTGGCTTTGAGGTAGGTGTGCTGCAGGATGGGCGCCTGAAGCTCCGTCGCGCGCTCGACGATGGGGTCCAGCCCCGGCGCATGGGCGCGGCGCGCCACCCAGAGTTTCACGCCCACCATCGGGCCGTCCCGCACGCACCGATCCAGCTCCGCCAGGCTCGCCGCCACGTGGTTGGGCGTCAGATAGACGTAGCCCAGGGCCCGGTGCGGCCAGTGCTGCAGCGCGGCGAGCACCTCGTCGTTTTGCTGGCGCATGTCCGCTGGCGTCGGGTCATAAGACCACCGCATCCCCATGCACACGCAGAGCCGTTCAATCCCCAGCCGGTCGGCGAACGAGAGGAGCTGCGCCATCCGCTCGGCCGGCGTTTGCCCCGGCACGCCCGATAAATGGCAATGCGCGTCCCAAATCTTCATGCGCCGAAGTTAGGTTCTTTGCCGCCGCCAAGTCAATCCACCGCCCGGGGCGGCGGCCCGGCTCGTTCCCGGCGCGATTTTGCTCGCCCGCGCCGCCGCGAATCCGTTAAACTGCGCCCCGGCCCTATGAATACGGAGCAACTCTATCAGCAGCGTCTCCATCGCTACATCACCGCCCTGCGCAACGAAAAGCCGGACCAGGTGCCGCTCCGGCCGTTCGTGGCGGAGTTCACCGCGCAATACGCCGGCTATACCTGCCAGGAAGTGGCGCACGACTACAACAAGGCGTTCGAGGCGGCGCTGGTGACGGCGCGGGACTTCGGCTGGGAGGCGGTGGTGCCGAACATGGTTTATGTCTGGACCGGGCTGGCGCAGGCGGTGGGGTTGCGCTATTACGGCATCCCCGGCATCGGCATCCCGCATACGACCGGGTTCAATTATATCGAGCCGCCGGAGGAGCAGGCCTGGATGCGCGCCGATGAATACGACGCGCTCATCGCTGATCCCACCGCCTTTCTCTACAACGTCTGGCTTCCGCGCGTGTCCACCGAAGTCAGCCCGCCCGGCGCGCCCGCCACCTACCGCCACAACCTTTCCTTCGTGAAGGGCGCGATGGCCATGCTTTCCTATTTTTACGCCTTTGGCCCCGCCATCGCCCGCCTGCGGACCGAAAGCGGCACGGTTTCCGCCATCGCCGGCATTTTCAAGGCGCCGTTCGACATCCTCGCCGACAAGCTGCGCGGCTACGTGGGCCTGACGATGGACATGCACACCCAGCCCCAAAAGGTCCTGCAGGCTTGCGAGGCGCTCATGCCGCATCTCTGCCACGTGGGCCTGACCACCGCCGACCCGGCCCGGCAGGTGCCCATTGGCTTCTGGATGCACCGCGGCTGCGTGCCGTTCATCAATCCCCGGACTTTCGCCTCCCATAACTGGCCCACACTCCGCCCCATCATCGAGGAGTTCTGGCGGCAGGGGCACCAGACGCTCTTCTACGCCGAGGGCAAGTGGCATCACCACTTCGACGCCTTCCGCGAGCTGCCGGATCGCAGCATTGTCTTTCATTGCGACCAGGACGACGTCTTCCTTGCCCATCGCAAGCTGCACGACAAGTTTGCCCTGAGCGGCGGCATCCCCAACGCGCTGCTCAGCTACGGCCAGCCGGAGGAAGTGCGCGCCTTCTGCCGGCGCGTCATCAGCGAGGTGGCCCGCGACGGCGGCTATATCATGGATGCCGGGGCGATCATGCAGAACGATACCCGCGTCGAGAACATCCGCGTCATGACGGATACGGCGCGGCAATACGGCGTCTATTCCGCCGGCTCGTACTCGCCGCCCACGGCCACGCCGCCCTGCGATCTGCCGTCCTCGGTGGCGGACCGCCAGCAGCTCACCGGCCTGCAGGGGCGCCCCGCGCCGCACGTGCGCCCGGGCGTTTGTTTTCCCTGGGAAGAACGCCTCAAAGACCTGCCCGAGATCACCGGCAGCCCTGAGTTGATCCGCCGGGTCTGGGAGGATATAGACGCCTTCGGCAATATGTACATCTGGCAGCTTCTGCTAAGCTTCTGAACCCGCCGCGCCGCGCCGGCTTTCGCCGGGCGCCGCGGATTCCGTGGCGCGCGAAGCGGCGTTACCTGGCGGCGTCGGGTGCCGGAGCCGCCGCGGGGGCGGGCAGGTAGATGATGCGGGTCGGCTGGGTGGGCAGGTAGGCGTTGCGCAGCGGAATGGCCGCGCGGTCAAAGGGTTTGTAGTCCTTGATGGCGCCCACGCGGGCGATGCGCAAGGATTTGCGCAGCAGCCCCCGGCCGGTGGAGGTGGAATCGCTGAATCGGCCCGAGCCATAGCCCACGCCGCGCGTGCCGGAGAGGTTGGACGAAAAGTACTTCAGCCCCACGATCTTGTTCTGCTCATCGCGTATCCAGTCAATGAAGACCACTGAATGACCGCCTGGCGGGGTGGTGCTGTAGCTGAGGAAATCCCCGGGGCGCACCTCCTCAAAGTTGGTGATGGCGCGGCCCAGGCCGTAGGACGTGATGCCGCGTTGCTCGCAATCGCCGGGGCCTTCAATATACCAAAGCTGGAGCAGGTTGAACAAATCGCTGAAGGTCATGCCGTTGAAGTCGTCCGGGTCGAGGCCCTTCTGCACGTTGCGCAGCTTCATCGCCCGCACAAATATCTCAAACGTGAGGCCGCAGCAATAGCTGCACCGCGAGCCGTCGGGGTAGGCCTTGGCGACGACCATGCCCTTATACCAGAGGTCCTGCGTCACGCCGTTGTAGAGGTCATACTCGCGCGGCGTCCAGCCGCAGTGGTAGGGGTAGGAACCATCGAGCGGGTAGGCGGAAATCACCTTCATGACGTAGGGATTCAGTGATCCCTCGGCATCGTCGGCCACCATATCCTCGCGGGCATAGGCCTTGGCAAGGGCCTTGTCCACCGGCGAAAAGCCGCGTTCGTCCACCGGGTAAACCCTCGGGGTGTAGCTATACCGCTTGGGCGTCTCGGCGGGTTTGCTGGCCGTGGCATTGGTCGCGGCGGGCGGTTGCGGAGCGACGACGGGCGGTGCGTTCGTGGCCGGCGGCGCGCAGGAGTCTGGCTCGACGTGGCGGCAGCCGGTCAGGCCGAGGCCGAGCAGCGCCAGCGCGATGGCGCCCAGGCACGCCGGGAGCCGGCGGGAAATCCGGGAAGAAGCAAGAATGGCAACCATATTAACATTCACCGGCTCAGGATAGCAGTTGCGTGATATGGATTCAAGCGCGCAACCGCCGGGCCGCCCGGCGCGTTCAAAGCGGTTTGATCGCGATATGGCGGAACGCCACCGGGTCATTATGCCCCGCGAACCCAAAATAACCGCTCGTCCGGTCTTTGCCGGGGTGCGGGCGGTCGCCCATGAACTCCTTCACCCCGGCCAGGTCGCAGTTCAGGATGAGCGTGCCGTTCAGTTCGACCTTGAGCTTCGAGCCTTGAACGGTGATTTCCTGGAAGTTCCACTCCCCGATGGGGCGCTGGTAGCCGCGCGCGGCGGCGACCATGCCATAGGCCGAGCCGTGCGCCTGGCGCGGGTCCAGCGCATGGCCGGTGACCTGTTCGTAGTGGTCATCCAGCACCTGGAGTTCGCACATGCCCACGTAGGCGGTATCGCCCTCGCCGGGGTAGCGGATGGCCAGGCCGTTATTGCCGCCGGGCGGCAGTTTGAACTCCAGCCGCGCCGCGAAATCGCGATATTCCTCCGTCGTGTAGATCGTGCCGCCTTTCTTCGGCAGGCATTGGATGGTTCCGTCCACGACCTGGTAATTATTCGTGGGCCCGGCCCAGCCGCGGAAGTCGCGCCCGTTGAAGATGGATTTGAAGCCCGCATTGCCGTGGCGGGCCAGGATTTGGTTGGCCTCGGCGGCGCCGATTTCGCGGAGGAAGATATTGCGCCAGCGGATTTCACCGCCATGCGTCTGCAAGGCAATCGGGCCGGTGGGCGGCACCGGCGTCTGGCGGTCGTAGTAGTTTTCCATCAGCGCATGATCCACCACGCATTTGCCATTCAGCCAGACGCTCACCCGCGCGCCCACCATGACGATGCGGCAGGCGTTCCACTTCCCGAATCGCTTGTCGGCCAGCACCAGGGGGTCCTTGCCGGGTGCGCCCGGGCTGTTGTTCCAGAGGCCGCCGGAGCCCCGGTTCGCGCCGAGCGGGAACTTCTCCGCATCGGTGTAATCCCAAATCTGCACCTGGGGGCAGCCCCGCAGGTAAATGCCCGAATCGGCCCGGGGCACGGTCTTATACTCGACCAGCAGCTCGAAGTCCCCGTAATCCTTTTCGGTGGTGGCATACGTCCCCTGGCCATCGTTGACCAACTCGCCTTTTTCGGCGTGCCAGTGGGTCTTCATGCTTTCCGTCCACTTGGCGATCTGCGCCGCGCGTTGCTCCGGCGGCAGCGCCTGCAGCTTGCGCGGGTCAAACGTCTCTCCGCCGCGCCAGCCGGTCAGGTCCTGGCCGTTGAAGAGGGCCGTAAAGCCTTTCGGCGGTTTTACTTTCGGCGCGCCGAGCGCGGCGTGCTGGCCTCCGCCGCAAGCCGCCGCCCAGATCGCCAAAATCAATAACGCGGAACCTCCGCGGCCCCGATGAAAGGTTGAAATCAGTTGCATCCGCACAGTTTCAGGCCCCGGCCCCCGGGGATAAAGCTTTTTCTGCCGTCCCCGGATGTTTTTGATGGAAAACGCCGCCGGGTGCGGCCGGGCTCATCCTTCAAACTACGGGCGGCGGGCCAGCAGGTCGTCCACCGCCCCGGCCAAGTCCGCCAGGTATTGATCGCCGTTGGGGTGATGCGTCATGGCCACCAGAATGTAGTGCCGGCCCGGGCCGGTGATGACCGCCGAGTCGTGCAGCCAATCTTTCCAACTGCCCCACTTCCGGAGGATGCGCACATCCCGCCCGGCCAGGCCCTTTACGAACTTGATATCATCGTGCGGGATGTCGGGCGCGGCGAAGATTTCCCGCATGGTCTGCGAGGCTTGCGGCGAAACGAGCTTGCCCTGTTCGAGCAGCAGGTAGAAGCGCAGCACCTGCCGCACGGTCATGGCGTGTGAGTGATCGGCGAGGGGGTCGCCAATGCGCTCGCCGTCCACGCCATAATGCCGCCCCACCCAAAGCCCGCCGCCGCGGCGGGCATCGTAGAAATGATAGGAGTTGAGCACCTCCTGTATTTGCCGCAAACCCATCTGCCGGGAATATTTGGCGGCCATTTCATTGCTGGACGCCTTGGCCATCAGCCCGAGTTCATGCCGGACCACCGGATCCAGGTGCGTAGCGGCGTCCGGGTGCAACTGGAAGTAGGCCAGCAGAATGCCCACTTTCGCCACGCTTGCCGCATAGTCAATCCGGTCCGGGTTGATCAGCGCCAGGCGCAGGCGTTTCAAATCCAGCACACCCACCGCCGTAGGTTCGGCGGTCATCCCGCAGCGCTCGCGCAACCGGGCATCCAACGCCTCGAGTTCGGCCTGGAGCGCGGGATCGGTGGGGGTGTCATAGTCCAGCGTATAGCTCTGGCAGACGGCGTCTGTCCGAACGCTGGCCGATTGGCAGCCGGATAAACAGATCATGGTCATTAACAGCAAGCAAAGGCGCATAGGTTTTTCCGCGGGCGGAGCCCGTCACGCGGAGATTCTCCTCCGCCTTGAGGGCGGTGGCAATGGGAAAAGCGCCGGGGCGGAAGCCGCGCGGGCTCCGGGCTGAAAACGGTGACGCCCCCGCCGCCGGTTCGCGCGCCGCGCCGCGCCGGGCTGGGGGCGTGCCTCAAATTAAGGCCCGTGTCCGGTTTATGGACGGTTGCGCGGGCGGGGTAATTCCGCGCTTCCAGCGTTCCGGAGATTTTCAGGCCGCCGCGGCGGGCGCCCGGCTTGCCATTTTTTCCGGGCTCAATTTGAATCATGCCCGGACGCCCGGGTGGCAGGAAATATGCACACCTCCGGGGTATGATTAGAGTCTGCGTTTTGTTAGTGTTCCTGGCGGTCCTCACCTCGGCATGCTCCACTCCCCGGGGCGCGCACACCACGCGATTCAAAGACCAGGAACACGCCAGCCTCATCGTTCGTTATTATACCGACGACACCAATTACGTCTTGAAGCCCGAAGCGAAGGAAGGCCCGTTTTTATCCATATTGGACCAGAACGGCGTTCTGGCGGTTGCCCGGCAGCAGACGGGCCGCGATTTGGCCGTAGTCGTCCTGATCCATTACGCCGGCGAAAACCAGGCCAATTTTGTGAAGAGCAAATGGCGCAATCTGCTGACCGAGGCGGGTTACCGGCGCGTCGTTTTTCTGCGCGGCCGGACGGGGATGCGCGTCAACGGCCTGCCGGTTCTGTCGAGCCCAAGCTAAGCCGCGCCCGGGGCCCGGGGCGCGCGGTCATTGGGCCGTGTAGGTTTGCGTCCGGCCGGTAAGGAGATGCCGGACTTGGAGGCTGCGCGGGCCGAGCCGCGCGTCATCGCGCCGGAACTCCGCCGGCCCGAAGTTGGCAATCACCTCGAAACGGTCGCCAAAGACCGTGCGTTGAACCCGGCGATCGGGCGTGAGCCATTGGAAATCGGCCAGCGGCAGCAGCGCCGTCTCCCGGTGCAGCGGGGAGAAGAACTCGAAATGCCGTTTGATTTGCGCCCGGCGTTTCTGGAACTCCGCCCGGTTCAGGTGGTAAAGCGGCGGCACCTGGTAAAGCAGCTCCAGCAGTTCCACGGTTGGAGCGTCCTCCCGCGCCTTCAAGCTGGCAAACATCCAGTGGTGCGTGGCGATCACCGAATCATGAAACACCGTTTCAAACAGCGGCAGCCGAAAGCCCGGGTTGTAGTAAAGGTAGCGGTATTTCGCTTTCATCGGCACCGGCTGGAAAAAGACCCGCGGCTCGTCCGGCGGGTAGTAGGAGCCCAGGTAGTAGGGGGATTGCTTGTCGGTCAGGTCCGGGTCGCCCCACCCGATGACCGGCGTCAGGACGCCGTGGGCGAAATGCACCGTCGCGGCCACGCCCGCGGAGCAGCCTTCGGTGCCGATCACCACGCCGAACGTGTCGCGAATCCACGCCAGGCGTGAGACGCGGGCCTGCAGATCCGATTGCTGCGTGGCCGGATGCGACTCTGCATAATCGTCAAAATAATCTCCGAACCCATCGCAGTCTATGAACCACGAGTTGGCGTGGAACGACGGCATGAGCGCCGCGACGCGCTTTTCGACATAGGGCCGCGCGGCGGCGGGGCTCAGCAGGAAGCCCTTTTGCTTGAAGCCCCGGCGCCGGGTGCCGTCGGCATTGACGATGGCTCCCGTTTCATACAGCGCCGCGCCAAACTGCGCGGTCTCCCAGGTGTCCGGCTCGCCCGGGCGATGGATGCTGTGGTAGGAATCGTAAGGGCCGATGAGGTAGCCCGCCTTTTTCGCTGCGGCGACCGTCTGCGGACGTTCCTGAAACCCGCGCCACCCATCGCTGCCCAGCCACAGGCGGTCCAGGCCCGCCGCCGCCAACTGCTGGATCATTTGGGGCGAAGTCCCATTGCCCCAGGCGTCGGGTTGGGCCAGCAGCCCCGGGAATGCCGCCGCCAGCAAGTGCGTATTCAGGCGGCTGCGATCCGCCCGGCTTAGCGAGCGGCGGTCGGACTTCAGGAGCGCGGCAATCTCCGGCTCCAGCGCGGCCTCCAGCCCCGCCGCCGCGCCGGCAAACTCCGGCTGCTCGAGCAGGCGGTTGAGGTCTTCGATGATCTGCGACTTCTGGTAGCGGTCCGGCCAGGCCGCCGCGAGGATTTGGGCCGCCACCGTCCGGGTGTCGGGCTTTAGCTGATCCCAAATCCACCGCACCGGCGGGGATGCGCCCGCCGCCGCGCCGGCCTGCAGCGCCCGGGCAAAGCCTTTCCAATCGGTGACGTCCGCCTGGTTCAGCAGGTCGTTGCCCCAGAGGTAAACATGCGCCGCGCCCGGCAGCTTCGCCGCCTCGGGCGTTTTCCGAATCTTGTCGCTGAAGCGGACAAATTCTCCGCGCTCGATCAGCCACTGCCGGTACCGCCGCGCCGGTTCGATCGGAGAAGGGGGGCCCAGCTCGAAGACCACCGCGTATTCCTTCACCGGGTGGTTGCGGGTGAACTGATGCGTCAGGCGTGCCGCCAGCGTAGAGTCCGGCGCGCGCACAAACTGGAGTTGATTGTTGAACGGGTTGGTCAGGATGCACGTCAGCGTCCAGGCCCGGGCCGGGGCCGCCGCGCGGCATTCCAGGCCCACAAAAGGCAAGACGAGGTCCGCGGTGGTATTCAAAGCGCCGTGCGTGGTCAGAAAGGTCTCCCAATTCGTATCGCCGCACGGGGCATACACCCCTTCAAAAAGCGGCAGAATCCAGGCTTTGGCCGGGCCGCCGGCGGGAATGACGGGGAAAGTGAATTCGCCGGGTTCCGTCGCCCGCACGTGAACGGCCAGGCGGTTTTCCGTCACCGTGAAGGTCAGCGTAACCTTGCGCTCGGGCAGCGTCCACGAAGCCGTGCCGGGATTAAGCTCGCGGTCAAAGCGCAAGTCGGCCACCCGGCCCAGGTTGGTCTGGGCCGCGGACACGATCATCTCCGGCTGCGATCCGTTGCGCAGCGCGACCTCCAGGCGGGAGGGGTCAACCCGGGCCTGGCAGGAGTTGCTTTGAAGGCAAATCAGGCCGCCCGCAAATGCTCCCCTCGCAGCGAGCAACCCGGCGGATAGCAGCAGCGCGGCAGCGGCGAAGCTGCGTTTCGGCCCCATTCTTTGCAAAGGGAATTAGAGTTTCGGACGCGTCGCGCGATCCTGCATCCAGCCGATGTCCATGTTGCCATCCTGGGGAATCGGGGTGGAGCCGTCAAAGATGGCCCCCTGCTCCTTGATCGGGCGCGAGGTGCGGCCGTCACGCCATTTCTTGATTTCGGAATGGCCATCGGCAAACGAAAGCCCGCCGGCATTGCCGTGGTAAGCGGCCGGCAAATCCAGCCACCGGTACATCCGGGGGTTCGGGGGCGAATAACCGGTCATGTCCTGAAGATAGTTGCCCCAGTTGATCGCGTCCTCACGCTCGTCAATAAACACGAAGATGCGGTCAGGGCCGGGCCGGTCCATGGCGGAGTATTTCGTGTACACGGTATAAGCGGCCATGTTTCCGGTGGCAATGGGTTTCCCCGCAAAGCCGCCCACATACGCGTTCATGGCCATGCTGCGCAGCCGCGTCTTCCGCTCGGCGCCAACCACCACATAAGCCCGGTCGGCCGGGCAGTGGAAGATGCCCAGGTTCTTTCCGCAATAAGGCCACAACGGGCTTCGGTGAATGTCCACCGTGGGATCCCAATTCGAGCGGTTGCCGGCGGCAAAATCCATCCGGCCGTTGCACCAGGTTTCGGCCATCCAGGTGCCAACCGGCCAACTGCTGGCATAGGGCAGCCGGTCGCTGCTATCCTCGACATACATCCGCCATGCGAGGGCCAGTTGCTTGTGATTGTTCATGCACTGCACGCCCTGGGCCTTGAGCTTGGCGCGCGTCAACGCGGGCAGCAGCAGCGCCGCCAGGATCGCGATGATGGCGATGACGACCAGTAATTCGATGAGCGTGAACCCGCGCGCCCGCTGCGGGGCTTTTCGGGAACACCATCTAAAAGGAGCTGTATTCATGCGTAATTTATGATTTACAAGCCTCAACCCCAAGCCTCCGCGTCTCCGTGGAGACGCCGTGCGGCCTCCTGCCCGCGCTAACACTGGCGGTTCGAAAACCCGTCCGACGCGCCGTTATCATAGCTCGTAGTTTGCGGTTTTGACGTTCCCGAAGCAAGGCTAAAATTGCGCGCGGAAAAAAGTAATACGCCTTAAGGCGGAGAGGCAGGCAGCCGCGATTCTCAACGCCACCACAGCGGGCAGGAGCGCGAACTCCGGACCGGCGATGCCCGCCTTTTTAGCCGGAGCGATTCAAAGGTTGCCCTCATTCCAACTCCTCTGGCACGCAAGTTCCCGTTCTTACGGGCGAAGGATATTCGGGAGCCAACGACCAAGCCGTTGAACTTGCCAACCCAACGGTTCGTTGAAGCTATCCGCGGGCCTGCCAGAGCCGCTTCGACTCCAGTGAAGCCAGGGCGCACGGTTGGACTGCGCAACGGCAACGTTTCAGATAAGGCATACGCGAAGCCAAAAGGCATTCGGATGCCCATCCGCCCTTGAAAAACCGCCTTTTGCCAGACCCGACTTCGTAACTAACTGTTTTTACACAACTTAGTAATTATCCCCCCGCCCTATCCCCTCGATTCGGTCTTTCCAGGCAGCCGTATCCATTATCCCGCAGGCACCTTGGATATACCATGCCTTCAGGCCGTGTACAAGGGGTGTACAAGGGATGCTCACCGGGAGCTCATAGGATTTTAGCTAGTACACCCGATGGGCATCCCTTGTACACCCCTTGTACACGGCTTGGGAGCAGGGGGTGGCCGGGGGGCGTCCAAGGTAAGCCGAAGTCGGCATGAGGCTGCCTTTGTTTGGTCCCTCTCTATACCTAAACTACTGATTTTACAGTCGAAAGACTCGGGGTTCAGTAGCTCCGCCGTTGAATTCGCCAAACAAAGGGTTCGCCGAGGCTGCGGATTGGGGGGTCAGGTTCGTCCAGAGGCAACGATGGAACGAGGGCGGGCGGTTGAACTGCCCAATTGAATCGTTCCGGTTTAGCCTTCCAACCGCGTTCTTGCCGGCTTTAACCGGCAAAAGGCCATGTTAAACTGAGATGCGCCCGCAGGGCCGCGCAGGCCCCGACTCAGCCGTACCAGGGGCGGGTGCGCTTGGAGGCAGGGCCGGAGGCAGCCGCAATAACCCGGCGGGCCAGCCGGGCGTTTTCTTCGATCTGCCAGTCGAACATGCCGACCAGGATGAAGTCCGCCCCGTGGTTAAAGGCATACGGAAACGCCGCGCGGGGATGGATGGCGCCGGCGGCGAGGATTTTGAAGGCAATCCAGGGCTTTTTGACCGTCGCCATGAAGTCAATGACCGCCTGGGGATCGCTGCACCAGGAGTTGTCGTTCGCGCCCAGCGCGTCCTTTTCTCCCGGGCGGGGCGCGGTGTAGTAATCATGCGAATGCAGAGTCTTCTGGTAGAAGTCCACGTCCAGACCGGCTTTTTCGCATTCGATGATGACGCGCAGGTCGTGGGCGGCGACGCCGGCGAGGCGCTTCTTCGCTTTGATCAACTCGAGGGTTTCACCCACCTTTTCGAACTGGCCCGCCGCGAGCAACGATTCCGCGGTGTCGCCCGTGATATGCACGCCCGCGGCTCCTTCGTCAATCGCCCGGGTGATCTGGGAGTAGCCGCCCCCGGCATCGAGGCGGACCTGGGCAATCCATTTCATTTTACCGCCCCGCTTCCAGTGGTCGAAGAGGTGCGAGTTTTCCTGCATGACCCAGGTGTTGATGGTGGTAATGCCGTGGGCTTCGGCCAACTCGAAGGTCTCGCGGATTTTGGCGTCGGTGTTATAGCGGCGCGCGAGTGTGGCGACGTAGGCCAGGTCGCGGGAGTGCGCCCAGCCGCCGATCAGGTTGCCGCCGAGCATCAGGCGGCTGAATTCCTGGCCGCCGATGCGGCCCGTCGGCAACGGCGGCTGCGGAGCGGGAGCGCCAGGGGTGGACGGGGTTGGCGGCGCCGGATTGGTTTGGCCGCGCAGAGCCAGCGGAACGCCGGCGGCGGCGATCAGGGAGGACTTCACGAACCCTCGCCGTGAGATGGGCGGTGTCATAACGCAACCCATAGCGGCTGCCCCGAGGGGGGTCAAGAAGACAATGCCGGCGTTTCCTTGCGCGCCGCCCGTGTTCCGCGCGTATCACCTCCCGCGGCAGGGAGGCGATGGCGCGTCATGGAATCGGCGAGCGGCGTGATTTCATTGGCCCCGCCACAGCGCCGCCGGGGGCGCGGCCAGCCAGCGATTTCGCCGGGGGCGAACGAAACGGCCGGCCCGGAGCGAGTGATTATTTCCGGATGGGGCGTGTCTTCAACATTTTGGCCAGGGTGGGCTCCATGGCCTCGGCCCAGAGCTGGTAGCCCCGCTCATTCGGGTGCAGGAAGTCGGGCATGATGTCGGCGGGAACTTTGCCGTCGGGGCCGAGGAAGACCTTGTTGATGTCGAGGAAGCGCACCTTCTTGCCGTCGTCGAGCCGGGCGATGATTTCGTTGATCTTGCGGAGGGTGGCCAGTTGCTCGGGGGTGTCGGTGGGCCGATTACGCGGGAAGACGGCCAGCAGGAGCACTTTGGTTTTGGGGCAGCGAGCGCGAATCTCCCGCACGATGAGCTGGATGGCGGCGGCGATGTCCGCGGGCGAATCCTCTTTGCTGTTGTTGGTGCCGATCATGAGCACGGTCACCTTGGGTTTGAGGCCGGTCAGCTCGCCATGCTGCAGGCGCCAGAGCACGTGCTGCGTGCGGTCGCCGCCGATGCCGTAATTCGCGGCGCGGCGCGGCGCGTAGTAGTGGTCCCAGACGGCGGCGCCCTTTTTGCGCCAGCCGTCGGTGATGGAGTCGCCCATAAAGAGCAAATCAATGCCGCCGCGTTGGGTTTGGGCGACAAAGCCCTCATGGCGGGCGAGCCAGTTGGTGGGGGTGCTGCGCGTGGCTGGAACCAGCGGCGCGGCCAGCGCCGTTGTGCTGGGGGTTTGAGCCGGCAGGCGGCCGGCCAGCAGGAGCAGGGTGACCAGGGCAGACCCGATGATGGTAGTCATATTGGGGAGGGATGCTACGGCGGCGCGGGATGGAGCGCAAGGGGAAGTAATGGTCAAACGCGCGCGGGGGAAACTCCGCGGTGGCTGCGCCGCCCGGGTGGCGCTCCCGCCTTTTCGCGGCTCCGCGGGTCCGCCCGGGTATTTCATGCGCCGTCCGGCGATTGCGGCTTGCCTGGCCCGGAGAGCCGTTTAAGCTGTCGCCTTGATATGAAGCGTAGATTTGCAGGCTTGAAGTGGTTCCCGCTCCCGCTGGCGGGTTGTCTCCTCGCGGGTTTTCTGCTGGTTGGCTGCCGGGCGCCGCTGCCCAACACCCTGGCGACCCATGATTCCAGCCGCTGGCAGAAGACCATTGCGGCGTTTCAGGCGATGGACGCGACCAATCGCCCGCCTGAGAACTGCATTGTCTTTGTGGGCAGCTCCAGCATTCGCATGTGGAAGACGCTGGCCGCTGATTTCCCCGGGCGGCCGGTGGTCAACCGGGGCTTCGGGGGCTCGCAAATTGCGGACTCGGTCAATTACGCGGAGGAACTCATCACGTCCTGCCGGCCGCGGCAGGTCGTGATTTATGCCGGCGCGAATGATATTAGCGCGGGCAAATCGCCGGAACTGGTTTTGGGGGATTTCGTGGCGCTGGTGAAGAAGATCCGGCAGGGGGCGCCGCGGGCCCGGATCGCCTTTATCTCGGTCGCGCCCAATCCCGCGCGCTGGGCCCAGGTCGAGCGGGTGCGGCAGCTTAACTCGCTGGTCCGCGACTATTGCGCGCGGCATCGCTGCGCGTTTATTGATGTGTTTCCGCTGATGCTGGGCGCGGATGGTTTGCCCCTGCCGGACATCTATGTGGCCGACCGGCTGCACATGAATCCGAAGGGCTATGCGATCTGGCGCCAGGCGGTCGAGCCGTATCTGAAATAGGCGCGGGGGCGGCCCGCGAAGGAGGGTGCGCCCGCGGTTCCGGCCGGGCGCCGCGAGCAATCCGGGTTGCCGTTCCGGGGGCAATCGTTTATTCTCCCCCCATTGAAATCGTGGATAGGTAAGCCGAGCTTTATGAAACGAACCAAAGCGCATGCCGAGACACCGCCACCCGCCGACAGTTCGCCCTCCGCGGCGGACGGCGCGGCGGCGGGGGAGCCTTTGGCGTCGGCCCCGGCGTCTCCCCTGACGGCGGAGCAACTGGCGAAATTGCAGGCGCGCGCCGCCAAGGCGGATGAGCATTGGGAGCGCCTGCTGCGCACGGCGGCGGATTTTGACAATTTCAAGAAGCGCGCCGCCCGCGAGAAGCAGGAGGGGATTCAGTTTGCCAATGAGGGGCTGCTCAACAAGCTTTTGCCGGTGCTGGACAGCCTGGACAAGGCGGTGACGGCCGCGCAAAGCGCCACGCCCGAGGCGAATGAGGCGCTGCACGAGGGCGTCAACATGATCAGCCGGCAGCTTAAGAGCGTGCTGGCGGAGGCCGGGTTGGAAGAGGTGGACGCGATGGGGCAGTTGTTTGACCCGCATCTGCATGAGGCGATTTCACAGCTTGAGACGCCGGAGGTGCCCCCGGACCACGTGGCGCAGCAACTCCGAAAGGGCTATCGGCTCCGCGGCCGGCTTTTGCGCCCCGCCACGGTGGTCGTTGCCAAGTCCCCCGCCGCCTGAGTCATGGCCAAGCGAGATTGCTACGAAGTTCTCGGGCTTGAACGCACCACGGACGCCGAGGAAATCAAGAAGGCGTATCGGCGGCTGGCGTTGAAATATCACCCGGACAAGAACCCGGGGGACAAGGCGGCGGAGGAGAAGTTCAAGGAACTGGGCGAGGCTTACGAAATCCTGAGCGACCCGCAGAAGCGCGCCCTGTACGACCAACATGGCCACGCGGCGTTTGACCGCCGGTCGGGCGGCTTTGGCGGGGGCGGTTTTCATGACCCCTTTGAAATCTTCCGCGACGTGTTTGGCGGCGGGGGAATCTTCGAGGATCTCTTTGGCGGGGGCCGGCTGGATCCGACGCGGCCGCAGCGGGGCAACGATTTGCGCTACGACATGGAGATTACCTTCGAGGAAGCCACGCGCGGGTGCGAAAAGGAAATCACGGTCACCAAACCCCAGGTGTGCGACGCCTGCCGCGGCACGGGCGCGGAGCCGGGATCCCGCATTCGGGAGTGCCCGAGTTGCGGGGGGCGCGGCCAGGTCAATATTTCGCGCGGCCTGTTCAGCATCGCCCAGGCCTGCTCGCGCTGCCAGGGGGCGGGGCGGGTGCTCGATAAACCCTGCCGGCCCTGCCACGGCGAGGGGCGGCGCGAGTTGCCGTCCAAAATCAAGCTGCGCGTTCCCGCCGGCGTGGATACCGGCGCGCGCCTGCGCTCGGTGGGCAACGGGGAAGCCGGCCTCCGCGGCGGGCCGCCGGGTGACTTATACGTCGTGCTCCATGTCCAGCCCCATGCCCTCTTTCAGCGGGAGGGAGATGACCTGCTGTGTGAGGTGCCGGTCAGTTTTGTTCAGGCGGCGCTGGGGGCGGAGGTGGAGGTTCCCACTTTGAACGGGCCGTCCACGATCAAGATCCCCGCCGGGGTTCAGCCCGGCACGATGTTTCGCCTCAAGGGCAAGGGCGTCAAGAATGTGCAAGGCTATGGGCATGGGGATTTGCACGTGCGCATCGCGGTCGAGGTGCCCACGCGGTTGTCGGCCGCCCAGCGGGCGAAGCTGCAGGAATTCGCCGACCTCTGCAGCGGCAAGGAAAACCCGCTCAGCCAGGGGTTCCTCGAACGGGCCCGGCGCATGTTCCAATGAAACGAAAGCCGGGGCCGCCGGATCACGCGTGACCCGCTGGCGGTTGCGGCGCGCGCTTTTCACGGCAACGTTGTTGTCCTCCCATGCATCGCTTCTATATGCCGCCGGAACAGTGCCGCGCTCCCGAACTGCGCCTGACCGGGCCGGAGGCTGGCCATGCGCGGCGGGTTTTGCGGGTCCGCCGCGGGGAGCGAGTCGTTGTGCTGGACGGAGCCGGGGGCGAGTTTCTCTGCGAAGTGGGGGACGCCCGGCGCGACGAGGTTCGTTTGGCGGTGGTGGAACGGCGGCGGCATCCCGAGCCGGCCAGCCGCATCACCCTGCTGCAGGCCGTGCCGAAAGGGCGGATCATGGAAGCCATTATTCAAAAGGCGACGGAGCTGGGGGTGGCGCGGATTGTACCGCTGCTCACGGAGCGGGTCGTGACCCGGCTCGAAGCGGAGGAGGAAGCCACGCATAAGGCGGACAAGTGGCAAGCGGCGGCGCGGGAGGCCATTAAACAATGCGGCGCTCCCTGGCTGCCGCAAGTTGAGCAGCCGCTGACTCCCTGGGAGTTTTTGGCGCGGAAGGAATCCTTTGAACTGCCGTTGATTGCGTCGCTGGCCGGCGGCAGCCGCCCGGCGCGGGAATATTTCAACACCTTCCAGGCGACCCACCACCGCCGGCCGCAGTCCCTGTGTGTCTGGATCGGGCCGGAGGGAGATTTCACCGCTGCTGAGACCGAGGCCATCCAGTCCGGAGGCGCGTTGCCAATTACGCTTGGGCCCCTGGTCTTGCGGGTGGAAACCGCCGCGATTTATTGCCTCGCGATTCTGAACTACGAAATGCTGGCGTAGTCACCGGCTCGGCCCGCGCCCGGACAAGCCGGGGTGGGATGGGAGAAAGCCGGGCGGCGTCCCGGAGCGGTTAACCCCGCGATTGCACCAGCACGCGAAATGAGCGCCCCAAATACTCTGGATGCGTCAGGGTGTGAAACTGGCGTATGCGCGCGGCCGTCCATGCGCCGAAGCGATTCTCCGCTGCCCAGGTCTGGGCGGCAATGCGGGTCAGGAATTGCGCCTGGGTCAGCAGGCCCTCGGTTTGCAGGCCGGCGGATTCGCCCGCCTTTTGCATGGCTGTGAAGTTCACATGCGCCGTAATATCCTGTTCGCCGGGCGGCGCCAGCACCTCGTGGCTCGCCTGGTGGCGGTGGTAAGCCCGCAGCGTGCCCGCCGGGCGCTCCGGCCGGATCAATTCCTCGGCGGTCAGGCCGTAGTCAATCGTCACCAGCTTGCCTCCCGCCAGGGCATTTGCCGCCGCGCGCCACCAAGCCGCGGCGTCCGGGCATACTTCGAGGCTGAATCCGTCCGGCAGCCTTTCCCGCAAATCGTTGTCGAGCGGCAGCCCGGGCCAGGAAAAGGCCAGCAGTTCCTCCGCCGTCGGGGCTCCCGGGGCCGGGGCCTTGTCCGCCATGCGCGTCCAGACGAAGCGCCCCGCTTCGAGGGCCACTCCCCATTCGAACCAGGCGCGTTTCTGCGCATCCCACCCCAACCGATGCACCGGCAGGGCGTCGAGCAACTCATTGGAGAAGATGACTTCCCATCCTCTTGCGGAATCCTGCGGGCGTGGGGCGGCACTCGCCGCGGGAGCTAACTCGTCCAGCTTGGCCACCCAACGCACCTGGTCCCCGAACGGAGCCAGGTTCTGCCGTTGCCAGTCACGCCGCCGCCTCGAGGGCTCCACAATCCAGTATTGCAACGGCTCGAACAGCGCCGGGCGGTACTGGCGCAGCCAGGCTAGCAGGTCGCCAGCAAGCTTCCCGTCATGGGCGCCCGCCTCGACAATCCTGATTTTCCGTCCGGCTGCCCGGCCCGGTTCGAGCCACTCAGCGAATTGCCACCCGAGCAACTCGCCGAACAGGCTCCCCACGCTTACGCTGGTATAGTAATCCCCACGCCGCCCGAGGCTGTCCTTTTCCCGGTCGTAGTATCCACAATCAGGACAATACAGGGCCAATTCCATGAAACGCCGGAACGGGATGGCGCCCCGCGCGTTTATTTCTTCTGCGATTCTTTTGGCCGCTTTGCTCAATTCGGTGGACTTGGTGCGGATTTAGCTATCAGGAGTGCAACTATACGGACGTTTATGGCGAAAATCGATGCATTCTTCAATCTGATGTTCGAGCAAAAGGCGTCGGACCTGCACCTTTCCTCGGGGAATCACCCCATGCTGCGGGTCAATGGCGAACTGCATCGGGTGGACCATCCGCCCCTTGAGAACGACGAGCTTAAAAAGATGCTGTACGAGATTGCGCCGGAATACAAAATCAAGGTCTTTGAGGAGGTCGGCGACGTTGATTTCGGGTATGAGATCCCGCACATCTCCCGGTTCCGGGCCAATTTCTATAACCAGAAATACGGCATTGGCGCGGCATTTCGCCAAATTCCGACCAAGGTGCTCTCCTTTGACGACTTTGAGAAGTTCGATGCGCCCCTGCCGAGTGTGCTGAAGAAGTTCTGCATGCTCAACCGTGGCCTGATCGTGGTGACCGGCCCGACCGGCTCCGGCAAATCCACCACGCTGGCGGCGATGGTGGACTATGCCAACAAGAACCGGCGCGATCACATCATCACGGTCGAAGACCCGATCGAATTCGTCCACGAGAGCAAAAACTGCCTGGTTAATCATCGCGAGGTGGGCGTTCACACCAAGTCCTTTGCGGCCGCGCTCCGCGGCGCTTTGCGCGAGGACCCGGACATCATCCTGGTCGGCGAATTGCGTGATTTGGAGACCATCGAGCTGGCCCTGGTGGCAGCCAGCACCGGCCATTTGGTCTTCGGCACCCTCCATACGCCCAGCGCGGCCAAGACGGTGGACCGCATGATAGACGTTTTCCCGGCGGAACAGCAGAACAAGATTCGCGCGACCCTTTCCGAGGCGCTCAAAGGAGTCGTGGCGCAGAACCTCTTCAGGCGGGTCGACAAGAAGGGGCGCATCGCGGCGCTGGAAATCCTGGTCTTTACCACGGCCATCGCCAACCTGGTGCGCGAAGGCAAGACCCACCAGATACCGGGCATGATTCAAGTCGGCAAGAAAATCGGGAACCAGCCGCTGGACGATGCGATTATGGACCACCTCCGCATGAAGCGCATCTCCGCCGAAGAAGCCTACGACAAAGCCTTCGACAAACGAAAGTTCCGCGCGTTTCTGCCGCACCCTCCGGAAGACGACGACCTCTGATCTTATATGCGCCGCCCCGAGCTAGACTACCTCCTGTCCACGATGCTGGACTCGCAGCCGGAAGTGTCCGATTTGCTCTTCACCGTTGACAAGCCGCTGCAAGTCGAATCGTTTGGTGAATTGAAATCCGTGGCCTGCGACCCGGCCATTGACCGGCTCACGCCGTTCCAGACGGAAATGATCGCGCTCAACTTAATGGGCGACAACCAGTGGCATATTAAGGATTTACTCCAGCGCGGCTCCTGCGACACCGCCTACACCCTGGCCGACAAAGCGCGCTTCCGCATCAGCATTTTCTCGCAGCGCGGCAACTATTCCGTGGTGCTGCGCAAGCTGAACACCGTCATCCCCACCCTCGAGTGGCTCAACTTCCCGGACGTCATTCGGCAAATCCCACGGGAAAAGACCGGCCTGGTGCTCGTCACCGGCGCCACGGGCTCGGGCAAATCCACCACCCTGGCGGCCATCCTCAACGAGATCAGCCACACCCGGCCCGTTCATATCATCACGCTCGAAGACCCGATCGAGTTCGTGCATCCCCATGCCCTGGCCACGTTCAATCAGCGCGAGCTGGGCAGCGACTTCAACACCTTCTCGCACGGCCTGCGCGCGGCCCTGCGGCAGGCGCCCAAGGTGATCCTCGTCGGGGAAATGCGGGACCGCGAGACAATCAAAATCGCGCTCAGCGCCGCCGAAACCGGGCACCTGGTGCTCAGCACGCTGCATACCGTTGACGCCGGGCAAACGATTAACCGTATTCTGGGCATGTTCGAGACGGATGAGCAGGAGCAGCTTCGCGCCCGCCTGGCCGACACGCTGCGCTGGGTCGTCAGCCAGCGATTGGTGCCCAAGGTCGGCGGCGGCCGGTGCGCGCTGCTCGAAATCATGGGGTCCAATCTGCGCACCCAGGAAACAATCCGATTGGGTGAAACCGAAGGGAAGACCTTCTACGAAATCACCGAGGCCAGCCAGCCGTTCGGCTGGCGCACCTTTGACTTTTCCGCGCTCGAAGCCTACCAGCAGGGCAAAATCACGGAGGAAACCGCCCTGCTTTATTGCACCAAGCGCGGCCCGGTCACCCGGGGCATTGACAACATCAAGAAAAGCCGGGGCGAGTCCACCCATCGCGTCAATTCGCTGCGCATGCGGGCGGTCCAGGACATCGCCAAACCGAGCCGCCCGGCGCCGCCGGTAATGCTCAAACTCAAGTAGCCAGGCCTCATGCAAAACAACTTCGATTTCATCGGCGCGACCGACAAGCCCGCCCTGGTGGCTTTCTCCACCCCCGAATGGCTGGAAACCACAAAGACGGCCCTGGCCGAACTGGGCTACAAAGTCCACACCGCCGCCACGCACACCGACTTCCTGATCCGGTTTTCCCAGGTCAGCTACCGGGTGGTCATCCTGGAGGAACTCTTCGCGGCCAATGACCTGAGCGAGAACCTGACCCTGCAGGCGCTGCAAAACATGCCGATGAGCCAGCGCCGCCACGCCACCATTATTCTCCTGGGCAGTTCCTTTCAGACCTTCACCCCGCTGCAGGCGTTCCAGCAGAGCGTCCACGCGGTTATCAACAGCTCGGAATTATTTCTCCTCAAACAGCTCATCGAGAAGGCCGTTGCGGACAACCTTTTCTTCCTGCATAGCTTTCGCGAGGCGCAAAGGCAGGCCTATTCCGGGGCCGCCAAAAACGAGGTCGCGGCCTAGACGCCGCCCCGGGGCAACGCACGGGCTGGACAGACGTCCGGAGGCCGAAGGATTGGCGGTATTGTCTGCGAGAGCGCGGTAAGACAACCCGGATCGCTGAACAGTTTTTCCCGGAGGCAAGCCGCCCGGGCTGCGGTGGCGCAACGACTGCGCGATCGGGCCGGCAGTAACCGGAGCGATTGGCTGACGTCCCGGACCTGCCGGAGTGGCTCGCAATTCCCTTGACCCATCCGGTGAACGAAGGCAGCGTGAGGCGGACAATCACAATCACAACGACAACGCTTTATGTTTCGCGGTGTCTCAAGGGCGGAAAATCGGAAGAGTTGCCCCCGGTTGCTGGTTTGGGGCGTGCAACTGTTTTTAGCGGCGGGTTTGCTGCCCGCTTCAGGCGCGGCCGCCGCCAGCAGCCGCCCGAATATCCTTTTCCTGTTTGCTGACGACCAGCGGGCGGACACCATTGGCGCCTGGGGCAACCCGCATATCCGAACCCCGGCATTGGACAAGCTGGCGCGGGACGGCTGCAGCTTCCGGCGCAATTACATTTTTGGGGGCGATCGGGGCGCCGTTTGCATGCCCAGCCGCGCGATGCTCATGAGCGGACGGTCCTGGTTCCATGTGGACACCCGGAAGCTCAGCGACGCCAAGCTGATGCCCGAGTTGCTCCGGGAAAACGGCTACGTCACCTTCGGGACGGGCAAGTGGCACAACGGCGAGGAATCCTGGCGGCGGTCGTTTCAGCAGGGCCAGGCGGTGATGTTCGGAGGCATGTCCGATCACTCGCGCGTTCCGATTCGGGACCTTGGCCCGGATGGCAAGCTGACGGCCGAGCGGACCGGAGAGAAGTTCTCCAGCGAGCTATTTGCCGATTCGGCGATTGCGTTCCTCCGGCAGCACGACGGCCGCAGGCCGTTTTTCGTGTATGTGGCCTTTACCGCCCCGCACGATCCCCGGATGCCGCCGGCGCGGCTGCGTGACTATTACTACCGCCATCAGCCGCCCCTGCCCGCGAATTTCCTGCCGCAGTTCCCCTTCGACAACGGCCACCTGCTCAAGTGCCGGGATGAGAATCTCGCCGCCTGGCCGCGCACGGAAGCGGCAATCCGCGATCAGTTGGCCGAATACTATGGCCTGATCACCCACATGGACGGCCAGATCGCGCGCATCCTCAAGGCGCTCCGCCAAACGCGCGCGGCGCGCAACACGATCATCATTTACTCCGCCGACAACGGCCTGGCTCTGGGCAGCCACGGGTTGCTGGGCAAGCAAAACGTCTTCGAGCACAGCATGCGCGTGCCGCTGATTTTCGCCGGCCCGGGCATCCCGGCCGGCCGATCCCTGGCGGCGTTCACCTATCTGCTGGATGTTTTTCCCACCGTCTGCGATCTCGCGGGCGTGCCTCCGCCCGCCGGGCTCGAGGGGGAAAGCCTCCGCCCGCTGTGGGAGGGAAGAAAAACCATGCTCCGCGACTCGGTGTTCCTGCCGTATATGCAAATCCAGCGCGCCGTCCGGGATGAGCGATGGAAACTCATCGCCTATCCGCAGATTGGCCATCTCCAGTTGTTCGACCTGCAAATGGACCCGGATGAGCGCTCCAACCTGATCGAATCCCCGGAATATCGGGAGCACACCCGGCGGCTGCTCGAACGGATGCGGCAATGGCAGGCTAAGACTGGCGACAACCTCGCCCTCCCCGCGACCAACCAGCCCCCGGTCCGAATAGACCTGACCGGCAGAGCGCGCGTGCCGGACCAATGGCAGCCGGAGTGGATCGTGAAGAAATACTTCTGAGCCTCGCCAGCCCGCCCCTTAACATCGCGCCCCATCCCCGGCTTCCGCCAGGTTCGCCACAAGCTGACAGGCCGGGGGAATCGTCCCGAAACGGCGTTCCGGCCGAATGGTGCGCGCTGCAGGACTTGAACCTGCGGCCCCTTCCGTGTGAAGGAAGTGCTCTTCCACTGAGCTAAGCGCGCATTCCATCGCGGTGCCCGCCAAGCGCGTGGCGGCGGACATCAGCAGGCAGTATCCCCCCATCGGGCCGCGGGCGCAAGCCGATTCTGCGCACGGATCCGGAGTGCTCCGGGAAGTCGCGCGGGCCTTTCGCCCCGCCGGGCGCCCCGCGGGCCGGAGGGGCGGCCCCGAAAACCCGCGGGCAAAAAACAGTTGTATTCCGGAAAACGCGGCTTAGCCTGCGACGAGTGACATGAAGACCTTTGCCGAACTCGATTTCCCCGGCCGGCTGATTGCGGTCGAGGGCTTGGATGGCTCGGGGAAATCCACGCAGATTTACCTGCTGAAGCGCTGGCTGGAGTCGCAGGGGTTGAAAGTGTACTTCAGCGAGTGGAACTCCTCGGAACTGGTGAAATCCGCCACGAGCAAAGGCAAGAAACGCGAGTTGCTGACCCCCACGACGTTCAGCCTGATCCACGCGACGGACTTTGCCGACCGCTACGAGCGGCACCTGGTGCCCCTGCTGCGGGCGGGCTACCTGGTGTTGTGCGACCGCTACATCTTCACCGCCTTCGGGCGCGACGTGGTGCGCGGCTGCCCGCCGGAGTGGGTGCGGGGCATCTACAGCTTCGCGGCCCTGCCGGACCTGACCTTTTTCTTCAAGGCGGACCTGGAGGTCTCGCTCAAGCGCATTCTGGATGGCCGGGCGCAGTTGAAGTACTTCGAAGCGGGCATGGACCTGCGCCTGTCGCCCGATCCGCATGAGAGCTTTCGCATTTTCCAGGGGCGCATCCTGGAGCAGTACCTGGCGCTGAGCACCGAGTTCAACTTCCTGGTGGTGAATGCGAACGAGCCGGTGGAGAATCAGCAGGCCGTGGTGCGCAAGCTGGTCGCGCAGCGGGTGAACCTGGCCAGGTTTCGCTGCGCGGAACGGCCCGCCCGCAAAACCCCGCCGCCGCCCGAGAAGGCCGTCGAACCGGAGGAAACGGAATCATGAAAGCAGCCGGTCAAAATCAAAAGATGGCCCGCCGCCGCGGCGCCCGGCGCTTTTACGGGCACGGGCTGCCCGGCGTGGACCCGGAGCGGCTGGCCGGAACGCTCATTGTCATCGAGGGCGCGGACGGCTCGGGGCGCTCGACCCAGCTTGATTTGCTGGTCGAATGGCTGGAGAACCGCGGCCACGCCACCGCGCAGGTGGGGCTCAAGCGATCCACGCTCGTGAGCGAGGAATTGCAGCGGGCGCAGCAGGGCAACATCCTGAGCCGCACCACCTTGAGCCTGTTCTATGCGACGGACTTCGCCGACCAGCTCGAAAACAGCATCCTGCCCGCCCTCAAGGCCGGCTTTGTCGTGCTGGCCGATCGCTACATCTACACCCTCATGGCGCGCGATATGGTCCGGGGCATGGACGAAGCCTGGCTGCGCAACCTCTACGGCCTGGCGCTGGAGCCGGACGTGGTGTTCTATCTCCATGTCCCGCCGGCCGAGCTGGTGCAGCGCACCTTTGCCAAGAACGCGACGCTCGATTATTGGGAAAGCGGCATGGATCTGGGGTTGTCGCGGGACATGTTTGACAGTTTTATGAAATACCAGACCGCAATGCAAAAAACCTTCCGCAGCCTGCAGGCCTCCTACGGCTTTACCATCGTGGACGGGCTGCGTCCGGCGGAAGTCATCAACGCCGAACTGCGCAAGAAGATCGGCACCGTGCTGGCGGGCAAATAGGAGCGGGTTATGGCGGAAACCTCAAGCAAGACCAAATACTATGTGGGCGTGGACCTGGGCGGAACCAAGATTCTTTCGGGCGTGTTCCGGAACTCGCTGGAATGCGTCGGCACCGCCAAGCTCAGCACCAAATCCCAACGCGGCGTCCCCGCCGTCATCGAGCGCGTCGCCCGCTGTGTCCGCGAGGCGCTGGACGAAGCGGACCTGCCCCTCAAACAGGTGGCGGGGGTCGGCGTCGGCGCCCCGGGCGCGGTGAACTTCGCCGAAGGCCGGGTCATCTTCGCCCCCAACATGGAGGGCTGGAAAGATGTGCCGCTCAAGAAGCGCCTCGAAAAGCAGCTCGGCCTGCCGGTGTTCATCGAGAACGATTGCAACATCGCCGCCCTGGGCGTGCACGTGGCCGAACTCAAGGCCAAACCCCGGAGCCTCATCGGCATCTTTGTGGGCACCGGCATCGGCGGCGGCCTTATCATCAACGGCAACCTCTACGCCGGCTTCAACCATACGGCGGGCGAAATCGGGCACATGGTCCTGGACGTCAACGGCCCCAAATGCGGCTGCGGCAACAAAGGCTGCTTCGAGGCGCTCGCCAGCCGTACCGCCATCTTCCAGCAAATCAAAGCGGGCGTCAAAGACGGCGCAAAGACCCTCCTCACGGATATGCTGGGCGACCACCTGGACGACCTGCGCAGCGGCGACCTCCGCAAAGCCATCCGCCGCGGCGATAAGTTTGTAGCCCAAATCGTCGAAGACGCCGCCGAATATATCGGCATCGGCGTGGCCAACCTCGTCAACCTCTTCAGCCCGGAAGTGGTCGTGCTGGGCGGCGGCGTCATGGAAGCCCTGGCCGACGAGATGATGAGCATCATCGTAAAAACCGCGCGGGACTACGCAATGCCCGGAACCATGAAAGGCGTCGAGATCATCGCCTCCAAACTGGGCGATGCCGCCGGCATCACAGGCGCCGCCGTGCTGGCCCGCCGCGAGACGAGATAAGCCGGCCAAGACTCAAGTCATTACTTGGATATGAGTTTTGCCCCCTTCCCAGTGGGCGAGGCCCGCCCGGGCAGGGGGTGGCTGCCGGGCGTATCTCGGTTTATCGGAATCCCCGACGGCAACGTTTCAGATAAGCCATTCGCGAAGCCAAAAGGCGTCCGGAAGCCCGTCCCCCTCTGAAAAACCGCTTTTTGCCAGCCCCAGATTCCTAACCAACTGTTTTTACAGAGCTTAACAATTATCCCCCCGTCCTTTCTCCTCGTTTCAGCCTTTTCAGGCATCCGTAGCCATTACCCAACGGACATCTTGGATATACCCTGCCCCTGCGCCGTGTACAAGGGGTGTACAAGGGATGCCCATCG
>Ga0302248_1000219_pt1 | contig 62096 bp, 40 predicted proteins | sample AAG_UR_Leu_MG_FD_193528 | JGI IMG/M metagenome (GOLD analysis project Ga0302248, IMG submission 193528) | Enriched activated sludge microbial communities from anaerobic digester in WTTP, New Holstein, Wisconsin, United States - AAG_UR_Leu | ecosystem: Engineered > Bioreactor > Anaerobic >...
TGCCGACGCCGAGAACAAGTGGACCGGCGAGACCGCCGCCTATGACACCAGCACCTCGAGCTACGCCTCGGACGGCTCGAACCGGGTTGGCTGGGGCGCAGTGCTCAAGCTCAACTACGCCACGCCGGTCAATAGCGACCGCGTGCGGGTGAGCACCGACTTCGGCTATGGGGTGGTCGATAGGATCAAGCTGACCGTCACCTACAATGACAACTCCACTGTGACGACGGAATACGACGGGACCGTCGTCCAGGACGTCACCCTGTCCACCCTGACCTTCACCAAGGGGCTGGTCAAGTCCGTCGAGTTCAGCTATCGCTACGTCATTAGCGGCTGGCAGTTCTGGCTCTATGACCTCAAGCTCTACCAGTGTCCGGAGACTCCGGCTCCCTTGAGCGGCACCACCCTCGACCCCACGAGCGTAAATGCCACGAGCGCCGTGATGCACGGCAAGGTGGTCAGCAACGGCGGCTCGCCGTGCTATGGCCGCTTCGTCTTCTGGAAGCTGGTGGACGCCAAGTTCTACTCCCCCTGGCGCGGCGACCTCGGCAATAACCAGGAGTTCTCCGCGGCGCTTTCGGGCCTGGAGCAGAACGCCGGCTACTCCTACCAGGTGCAGCTGGCGCCCACGGCCGAGCCGGCCGCCGAGCAGATCGTCACCGCCGAGCCGGTCAAGACCTTCACCACGGTCAAGGTGGATGAGAGCAGCTCCGAGGAGTGGGTGAGCCCGAGCCATGCCTGGGCAGACGCTGGCACTTGGGAGAACGCCGATCAGGCGATGGACGACGACACCGCTACGGGTGCGCGTTTCTACCACCAGATCAACGGGGAGGGCTGGAGCCCCTACCTCCACTTCGAAACCGATCTCCAAGCCAACGGCATCCGCCTCTGGGCGCCGGCGGCCAATGTGGACCAAGTGGATATCGACATCCTCAAGGACGGTGTCTGGCAGGACCTGTACCAGGGTGTCTTCACCGGGGACACCTGGCAGCAGTTCCCGTTCGAGAAGGGGCTGGTCATCGAGGCGAGAATCCGGCTCCATGCCTCCATAAGCTATGCCGGCTTCTACTGGAACGTGATGGAAGTCGACTTCCACCAGAAGAGCGAACTGCGCACCACCCGCTACTTCGTCGGGGCAGGGGCGTGGAATAACGCTGCGAACTGGAGCGCCACCTCTGGCGGCGCCGGCGGGGCAAGCGTCCCGGGGACCGGCTGCGTCGCTATCTTCGACGCCAACTCCCCGAACTGCACGCTCAGTGCGCCCGTCAGCGTGGAAGTCCTGCGGTTGGATGCCGGCTTCTCGGGAGTCCTCGATGCCGGGGCCAATGCCATCACCATCGAGCGCAACCGCGGCTTCGGCGAACTGCTAGTGGCTGGCGGCGAGCTCAAGCTCGGCAGCGCCACGCACACCGTCAAGGATGCCTTCAGATTCACCGGCGGGGTGATCACCCCCGGGACCTCGACAGTCGGCTTCCTTGCCCCGAACGATGGCAGCGCCGAAGTCGCCGGCAACCTCGTCCTCAACAACGTCCGGTTCTACCACTCGAACTCCGGCTCGAACCACAAGGTGCTCGCCATCAACGGCGCCGTGACCGCCAGCGGCAGCCTGGCCATCGAGGGCTACGACGCTGGCGGCTGGAACCTGTACCTCAACGGCGGCGAGATCGTTGCCAAGGGCGCGATCACCGGAAACGGCAAGGTCGTTCGCGGCACTTCCAGCCTGACCATCTCCGGAGATGCCGGCGACCAGACCCAGATCGGCCTCTTCTGGGGCACGTCGGGAACGTACACCGTCAACAAGCCCGCCGGCAAGGTGATCTTCGGGGCCAACGAGAAATTCGGCGACCCCACCATGAGCGGCAACGCCCAGACCAAGCTGGTCCTCACCACCGAAGTCGATGCGGCTTCCGCCCAGCAGACCGTGTGGCTCTGCGGCTACGGCTACGGCGGCGTGAAGATCACCGGCGACCTGACGGTCTACAATGCGAACTTCTACCGCGTGAGCGGCACGGGCACCTCGGTCTACGACCTGAGCGGCAGCCGGCTGACCGTCCTCAATAGCCTCGACCTCAACATTCCAGGCGATGGCGGTTGGCATGTGAACGTCACGCCCGGTACTGTGATCTCCTGCAAGGGCAATGTGACGGCGACGAACGTGACCAGCGCCAACTGGGCTGGGGCCACATTCGTCGTCAGCGGCGCGGGCAACCAGAGCATTGGTCTCGGCGGCCTGCCGGTTTCCACCGTCTTGGTGGAGAAGACCGGCGGGACCGTCTCCTTCCCGGACGGCATCACCAGCACCGCGATCAGCTTCTCCCCCGGCTCTTCCGTAGTCTTCGGCGCGGGCAAGACCGTTCAGACCACAAGCATCTACTGGCGCGGCGCGGAAGGTCAGCCCATCGTGCTGCGGAGCAGCGTGGCCGGCCAGCAGTGGCTGCTCGACATTCCAGCGCTATTCGCGATCAACGGTCTCTATGTAGAGTGGGTGGATGTGCAGGACAGCCAGGCTTCGTTGGGGGGATTTGCCGTCGTGGACGTTGCCGGCACGGACTCCGGCAACAACGTCAACTGGGACTTCCTGCAGCCTATCGACTTGCAGATCACGACACCGGCTGAGAGCACTACAAGCCCTGCATGGGTCGAGGGGGCTGTGGGACCCAACGTGACGCAGATAGAGGCTGCGGTCAATGGCGGTGTGCCCTTCGCGGCAGTGCGGGAAGCGAAGATGAAGTGGTTCGCCACCCATACTGTCGCGCCAAAGGCCATGGGCGTCGAACTCAGCCCCGATGACGAAACCGATGTGACAGTTACTGCGCGCACGGCCTCTGGCCGCGAGGCGAGCACCACCCAGCACATTCTCTGGACAGCCACGGACCTCCGCGGCAAGGACAGTGCCATCGACAGCATCACGATCCGCAAGGGTGATAGCTTGCTCCTTACCGCAGCCGGCTCCGAAGGTGAGCTGGCCCTGACCATCGACGCGGACGGTGACGGGACTTATGAGTTCTCAGGCATCCCCGGCGACAAAGTCGCCTCTTCCTTCAATACCGCTGGGGTGGTGACCGTCTCGGCCAAGATCGACGGGAACCCGGTCGGCTCGCTCAAGATCATGGTGGTCAGCGTGGACATCCACGGGCCGATCGCGTGCGAGCTCTACGTTCAGCGGGAGAAGCCGGCGCTTGTCGTGCCGGTCGAAGCGACGGCGGCGGTCAGCTTTGTTTCGAACGACGCGGATCTCTTGGCCGTTTCCATCAAGGGACAGACAGCCACCGGCGCCATGCTCTATCTTCACGCCCTGAATCGCGGGGAAGAGGCGCTCGAGGCGAGAATCGGCGGTGCGTCCGGCCCAATCGTGGCTCGCACCCCAGTGGATGAGTTCACGATGGACATTATGGCCAAGAAACATGTGGTTACCTTCGAGATGGACGATGGTTCGAGTGTGGGCACATCCCGGATTGTGATGCGCCCCTATGTGCCGAACCTAAGGCTGGCTTTCAGTATGTTTGCATCAACCTCAACCTTTGCGGGTGGGGCGCGGTCGTTCTCAATAAACACACTTGATGTGGTGTCCTCGATAGGGGAGCCGGGATTCCAGCAGGAATTCGATCTGGCTACGGGCGAGACTAACGGCGTATTCGAATTCGATATCGAGGGGCCGTTGGATGCAACATCCATATGCTTTAGTGTCAGAGCCTATCAGGCTAGTTCGGAAGAGTTTGCGGTCGATCAGGGTCATAATAACAACGGTACTAGGTGCACACTTTCGGTGAATCCGATCACTATGCCCGTAGGCGGTTGGGCGGACTTGAAGATAGAGGTCAAGACCCCTGGTAGAACCGGAGTCCTACACGAAGTTGGGATTCTGGACTCTGCCCCTGATAATCCTGCGTATCCGTTGATTGAAGAGGCCACGCCATCAATCCATTGTGGCAGTAAGACCTCGGCAACGTTCACAGTATTCGCCCGTAATGCAGCTCCAGGACGTTACAATATCGTAGTTGACGGGGCTTCCCCGAAGAAGAAAGTGATCGCCGTTCTAGGCATGGAACTGGCGTTCGGCAGGCTCAAGTCGAATGATCAACTGACTGACGCCTCGTGGTACGATGAGACTCCATGGGGCGATGTAAAACTGGTGGATTTGGCAGGCGGACTTGACGACTCAGTAGACATCGTCATGCAAGTGCACGGCCTAACAGAGGAAGATAGAACGCGAGAAGTATGGAAACACATGACCGTGTATGCCATGAGATTGCCTTGTGACCTGACGGAAGCAGGCCGCTGGGATGGTATTGAGCCCGAAGATGACAAGCGAGTGAAGATTACTTTGGATATGGTTGAGACAACAACACACACACAAGGGGGCGCGACTTACTATGCCAAGAGCGGGGTAAAGCTCCGGGGTGCGGGGGGGGCTATCCCTGGAGATGTAACATTTGGGGATGACGGGGTTAAGGAAGTTGCGTGCGTTGACTTCTTGCCAGTGGGGTTGCAGACTCCTCCTGGGGCAGATGCTGGTTCAATCGAGAAGGATCCAGAGCTCGAGTGCGATGCGTTGGTAGACGCACTGCTCCCCCTTGGTTACGTCTGCAGGGGCGTTGCACATCCAGAGACTGGTAACTCGGTACATGATTATGATGGTCTGGATGTGCGCAAGTATGATGATAAGGGTGGACGGTATTGGGGCCGCCCCATAGCCAACAAGGAATTCATTGCTGCTGCAGGCGTGGAAAAGCTGGTGATAACTGTATACAAGCGTGGCGAAGACGCCAAGCGTTTATGGAAGACGCCCGGCAAGAGCGGTGATGGAGTAGATCATATTCTTTTCAGGAACCCGGCGGACATCTTCTATTACACCGGGGTGAGAGTCTATGCTCCTCGTAATGGAGGAGCTGAGGATGGTGTGGGGATGGCGGATGATTTCGCGAATCCTACTATTGTCATTTGTCCCGGAGAGCGGGAAGAGTCTGTAGTGCAGGCCAAAGAAGGCGAATGGACCGGTCGGGTGGTGGTGCTGACAAGAGTGTGGAAGGACATGTCTGACCTGGAGTACGTCGCAACCAACGGCAATGGGCAGTTGAGCAAACCATTGTATGATAGCTACGAAAGCCTTGCGAAAACTGCCAGGCTTCATGGAGTTTTGGGGTTCTATGTGCCCGGGGATTCCAGAGGTTCTTGGTCGCGAAGGTGGGTGGCTACCACTGAGAAGGAGCTTGGTGCTAGCGTATGGATGGGCTGGATTTGGGCGATGCAGAAGACCGCGGGGGAGGATGTTCCTGGAGACCCCAGGCCTGGAATGATTAGGCGCAAGAAGAAGGACGGGTCGCAAGGTTGGGATGATGAAAGGTTTAGCACATTGGGGGATGATGATAGCGGAGCAGATGCTGACGGATGGGAGTCAAGTTCGTTTTGAGAGTACAGTGCGGTTGCTGGAGGATGGCTCGCATGACTCGACACACTTTGCATGTTGTGGCTGATGCTATGCGTAGATCTGGGCCAGTAGCATTTTTCGGCCTGGCCATCGGCTGTGCGTTCATGCTGCTGTGCGCTCCTTCCTGGTGTTGCCATGCGGGAGAGAGCATGGAGGAGCGCACAGCAGACCTGAGCGCGGCTTCCCAGCAGGTCCGGGCCGAGGCGAAAAAGATGCTGGTGGCTGAGGGCCCCAAGGCGCTGCCCATCCTCGTCCGGTTTATGCGCCAGCACCTGGCAGACAAGGACGAGACAGCCTGGAGAACGACCTACGAGACTATGGAAGCCATAGTCAGGCAGTACTCTGAAGACCAGCACCTGGACGACGCACTGCTGAAAATGGAGCCTCCGGACACGAAGAACGCAACCTTCGGCGGAATCGACTTTGTCTGGATTCCGGAGGGGTGGTTTGTGGCCGGCACCTCGTTTGACTCAGCGGGTTACAGCGATTCGCCGCCGGACTACAGAGGCGAAATCAGGCGGGTTCGTCTGGATGGGTTCTGGATTTCCAGGACGGAGTTGAAGTGGCGAGACCTGAAGGCCCTGGAAGTCGAAGTCGCCCCGCAGCTCAGATGCGAAAAGGGGGACGACGGCCCACTGCATTCCCTCAGGATGGCGGACGTGCAGAAGGTCTGCGACAAGCTGAGCCTGGCGGTCAAGGACAGCGGCTTGGTGGCGACCATCCCAACGAATGATCAATGGGAGAAGGCTGCGCGGGGCACGGACGGCCGGCTCTACGTGTGGGGCAACAGCCGTACCCGGGGCATAGAGTCCATAGGCGGCAGGCGGGAGAACGGAATCGGTCCCCGGCCGTGCGGAAGCTACGCGATGGACACGTCTCCGTACGGAGTCAAGGACCTGGTGGGGAACGTCGCCGAGCGCACCAGGGATGACAAAACCGGTCTGGTGCCCAAGGGGCAGTTGACCGATATCCCCCCTGCTCAGCTGTGGGTGCGGGGTACCGGCTTCAGGCTCGATTATGATCATGAGCCGATGTGCGCGTACAAGACTCGAGCCTTCCCGGTCGGAGTCCGGATCGTGCTCGTTCCAGCAGCGGCTGCCCAAGCGGATGCGGGCAAGGGACCCGACGGAGAGAAGAAGCCGCTGTTCTGATATAGTATGTGCTTCCAGTAGGATGCCGGCATGGCAAGATCTCATCCGATGCGCCGGTTGACGACAGTTGAAGGGGCAGCAGGAACGCACGCTGGTTTGATCATCTCTCGGGCCAGCCAAGGTCCTCATGTTCCGCCCCGCCAATCACCGACGGCCGTTCCCGGCCGACAACTGCCCGCGAATTCCGTGGAAGAACCAGGAATTAGGATGGGGTGACACTCGTAATACATAACCGCAAAGCACGCAATGCTGTTTTTTGAGTGTGGAGCTGGCGGTGCGACACTTCTATTACGTAAGCTGGCCGGAGCGGCCGAAGGGGGGCGTGTGGCATGGGTGCGCCCTGGTGGCCTGGCATGGTCGTTCTCGGCTTGCGGTCCGCCGTCGCTGTGGTACCCAAGTTTGAGGCCATTCCAGGGCATCATGCCGAAATACGTTATTTTTTTCACGATTTGGGCTTGCAAAGCTGTTGTGGTATGGTAGAAATCCACCCCAATCAGGAGCGCCTGGGCCCCTTCGGGCGGTTCTCGCCCGACTGACCCGGCCAGGCCATAGCGAAGAGGTGGCCATGAGCGCGAAACTCCCCGCTGAAATCAAGGCGATCTGCGTCCGGCACGGCAAGGACCGCACCCGCATGATGGACATCGTGCGCGACGTCCAGGCCGTCCTGGGCTGCGTCCCCGGCGACGCCATGGAGCTGATCGCCGCGGAGACCGGCACCAAGCGCGTGGAGGTGGAGAGCGTGGTGTCCTTCTACGCCTTCCTCTCCAAGAAGCCCAAGGGCAAGGTGGTCATCCGCCTGTGCAACGACATCGTCGACCGCCTGCAGGGCTTCGACGAGGTCGCCGCGGCCTTCAAGAAGGAGCTGGGCGTCGACTTCGGCTCGACCACCCCGGACGGCCTCTTCACCCTGGAGCACGCCCCCTGCATCGGGATGAGCGACCAGGCCCCGGCCGCGCTGGTCAACGACGAGGTGGTCACCTCGCTCTCGCCCGACTCGGTCAAGAAGCTGGTGGCCGAGCTCCGCCGCAGCCCCGACCCGGCCAGGCTCGCCCACCGCTACGGCGACGGCAACAACGCCTCCGAGCTGGTCCACTCCATGGTCAACAACAACATCCGCCAGAAGGGCGAGGTGATCTTCGCCGAGATGGCCCCGGGCGCGGCGCTGAAGAAGGCCGTGGGCATGACCCCGGCGGAGGTCATCCGCGAGGTCAAGACCGCCCGCCTGCGCGGCCGCGGCGGCGCCGGCTTCCCCACCGGCATGAAGTGGGAGTTCACCCGCAAGGCCGCCGGCGACGAGCGCTACGTGCTCTGCAACGCCGACGAGGGCGAGCCGGGCACCTTCAAGGACCGGGCCATCCTCACCGAGTGCGCCGGCCTCCTCTTCGAGGGCATGGCCGTGGCCGGCTACGCCATCGGCGCCCGGACCGGCATCCTCTACCTGCGCGCCGAGTACGCCTACCTGCGCCGGCTGCTGGAGAAGACCCTGGAGGAGCGCCGCAAGGCCGGGCTCCTCGGCAAGTCGATCTGCGGCAAGGAGGGCTTCGACTTCGACATCCGCATCCAGATGGGCGCCGGCGCCTACGTCTGCGGCGAGGAGACCGCGCTGATCAGCTCCTGCGAGGGCCTGCGCGGCGACCCCAAGAACCGCCCGCCGTTCCCGGCCGAGAAGGGCTACCTCGGCGTGCCCACCTCGGTCAACAACGTCGAGACCCTCTGCGCCGCCGCCCGGATCATGGAGCGGGGCGCCGGCTGGTTCGCCGGGATCGGCTCGCAGGGCAGCCCGGGCAGCAAGCTGCTGAGCGTCAGCGGCGACTGCACCCGCCCCGGCGTCTACGAGGTGCCCTTCGGCACGACCATGGCCGACTTCCTCAAGCTCTGCGGGGCCGGGGACGCGGCGGCGGTGCAGGTCGGCGGGCCCAGCGGCCAGATGATCGGCGCCTCCGACTTCGGCCGCAAGATCTGCTACGACGACCTGGCCACCGGCGGCTCGATCATGGTCTTCAACGCCAGCCGCGACGTGGTGGCCATCGCCCGGGCCTTCAACGAGTTCTTCTGCGAGGAGAGCTGCGGCTACTGCACGCCCTGCCGCGCCGGCAACCAGCTGCTCCGCGAGAGGCTGGCCAAGATCGCGGCCGGCAAGGGCGAGCCCGAGGACCTCGACTACCTGACCGGCCTGTGCCGGACCATGAAGGTGGCCAGCCGCTGCGGCCTGGGCCAGACCGCCGGGAACCCGGTGGCCACCTCCATCAAGAACTTCCGGGCGGCCTACGAGAAGCGGCTGAAGAAGGCCGCCGACGGCCGGCAGCCGGCCTTCGACCTGGCCGCGGCCGTCTCGGTGGCCGAGGGCCTGGCCGGGCGGTCGTCGGTCCACGCCGACTGAAGGAGACCCAGGAATGAGCGCGACCTTCACCTTCACCATCGACGGCAAGGAGATCAAGGCCAGCCCCGGGCAGACCATCATGGAGGCGGCCGAGGCGGCGGGCGTCTACATCCCGCGGCTGTGCTACTCCAAGGACCTGCGGCCGCACGGCAGCTGCCGGGTGTGCACCTGCATGGTCAACGGCCGGCCCCAGGCGGCCTGCACCCAGCCGGCCGCGGCCGGCATGGTGGTCGACAACAACACCGACGAGATCCAGGCCATCCGCCGCGACCTGGTCGACATGCTCTTCGTCGACGGCAACCACTTCTGCCCGTTCTGCGAGAAGAGCGGCAACTGCGAGCTCCAGGCCATGGCCTACCGGCTGGGCATCACCGCCCCGCGGTTCCCCTACCTGTGGCCGGAGCGCAGCGTCGACGCCTCCCACCCGGAGGTGTTCATCGACCGCAACCGCTGCATCCTCTGCGGCCGGTGCGTCAACGCCTCCAAGGACATCGACGGCAAGAACGTCTTCCAGTTCGTCGGGCGCGGCGAGCACAAGCGCGTGGCCGTCAACGCCGAGGCGCTGGCCGCCGACACCGACCTGAAGGGCGCGGACCGCGCCTCCATGGTCTGTCCGGTGGGCGCCATCGTGCTCAAGTACAAGGGATACGCCACGCCGATCGGCCGGCGCATCTACGACCAGAAGCCGATCGGCTCTGAGATCGAGTCCAGGCGCAAGTAGCGGGAGATCGAACATGGCCAAGCCCAAGGTAGCCACCGCCTCGCTCGCCGGGTGCTTCGGATGCCACATGTCGGTGCTGGACATCGACGAGCGCATCCTCAAGCTCGTCGAGCTGGTCGAGTTCAACAAGTCGCCGATCAACGACATCAAGAAGTTCACCGACCGCTGCGCCGTCGGCCTGATCGAGGGCGGCTGCTGCAACGAGGAGAACGTCCGGGTCCTCCAGGACTTCCGGAAGAACTGCGACGTGCTCATCTCGGTGGGCGAGTGCGCCATCATGGGCGGCATCCCGGCGCTGCGCAACAACATCCCGCTGAAGGAGTGCCTGGACGAGGCCTACCTCAACGGGCCGACGGTGTACAACCCGGCCAAGAGGATCCCCGGCGACCAGGAGATCCCGCTGCTCCTGAACCGGGTCTACCCCTGCCACGAGGTGGTCAAGATGGACTACCACCTGCCGGGCTGCCCGCCGCCGGCCGACACCATCTGGGAGGCGCTGGTGGCGCTGCTCACCGGCAAGCCCCTCAAGCTGAGCTACGAGCTGATCAAGTACGACTGAACCCCGACCGGACGCCGATAGCGCGCCGGAGACATGCGGAGGCCCAACATGGTCACTACTGCCGACAAGAGCGCCGGAACCAGGAAGATCACCATCGAGCCGGTGACCCGCGTCGAGGGGCACGGCAAGGTCACCCTGCTGCTCGACGACAAGAACAAGGTGCGCCAGGCCCGGCTGCACATCGTCGAGTTCCGCGGGTTCGAGCGCTTCATCCAGGGCCGGCCCTACTGGGAGGTGCCGGTCATGGTCCAGCGCCTCTGCGGCATCTGCCCGGTCAGCCACCACCTGGCGGCGGCCAAGGCCATGGACTGGATCGTCGGCGGCGAGAAGCTCACCCCGACGGCCGAGAAGCTGCGGCGGCTGATGCACTACGGCCAGATGTTCCAGAGCCACGCCCTGCACTTCTTCCACCTGGTTTCGCCGGACCTGCTCTTCGGCTTCGACGCCGACCCGGCGGTGCGCAACGTCATCGGCGTGGCCGCCAAGTTCCCGGACCTGGCCGTCCAGGGCGTGATGATGCGCAAGTTCGGGCAGGAGATCATCAAGGCCACCGCCGGCAAGAAGATCCACGGCACCGGCGCGATCCCCGGCGGCGTCAACAAGAACCTGTCGACCCAGGAGCGCGACTTCTTCCTCAAGGACATGGAGCAGATGCTGGTCTGGGCGCGCTCGGCGCTGAAGATCGCCAAGGACTACACCGCCGCGCACCTGGCCGAGCTCAAGGACTTCGGTTCCTTCGAGTCCAACCACCTGTCCCTGGTCCGGGCCGACGGGGCCATGGACCTGTACCACGGCGTGCTCCGCGCGGTGGACAGCCAGGGCAAGAAGGTGCTCAACGACGTCGACTACCAGGGGTACTTCCAGCACATCGCCGAGGAGGTCCGGGACTGGAGCTACATGAAGTTCCCCTTCATGAAGGCCATCGGCCCGGAGGCCGGCTGGTACCGGGTCGGGCCGCTCGCCCGGGTCAACACCTGCGACTTCATCGACACGCCGGAGGCCGACGCGGCCCTCAAGGAGTTCAAGGCGCTGACCGGCGGCAAGCCCAACAACATCACCATGGCCTATCACTGGGCCCGGATGATCGAGACGCTGCACTCCGCCGAGAAGATCAACGCGCTGCTCCACGACAAGGACCTGCAGGGCACCGACCTGGTGGTCAAGGGGCCGCGCCGGGAGGAGGGCGTGGGCCTGATCGAGGCGCCGCGCGGAACGCTCTTCCACCATTACCGGGTCAACAAGCAGGACCAGGTGGTCATGGCCAACCTGATCGTCTCGACCACCAGCAACAACGAGCCCATGAACCGCGCCGTGCAGAAGGTCGCCCAGGACTACATCAGCGGCAAGCCGGAGATCACCGAGGGGCTCCTCAACCGCATCGAGGTGGCCATCCGGGCCTACGATCCGTGCCTGAGCTGCGCGACCCATGCCCTGGGCCGGATGCCCCTGGACGTCGAGATCGTGGACTGCGAGGGGAGCGTCGTTGACCGCCGCCAGCGCGACTGAGCGCGAGCTGAAGCCGGTGCTGGTCATCGGCTACGGCAACCCCGGCCGCCGCGACGACGGCCTGGGCCCGGAACTGGCCCGCCGCCTGGAGGTTGCGGCGCCGGAGGGCGTCACCATGGACGCCGACTACCAGCTGATGATCGAGGACGCCGCCGACGTGGCCGGCCACGAGGTGACCGTCTTCGCCGACGCCTCGGTCTCCTGCCCGGAGCCCTTCCGCTTCCGGGCGGTGGAGCCGCGCGAGGACGCCAGCTTCAGCACCCACAGCGTCTCTCCGGAGGCGGTGGCCCACCTGGCCGGGAAGTGCTTCGGGCGCCGGCCGCGGGCTTTCGTTCTGGAGATCCGCGGGTATGATTTCGATGGCTTCGGGGAGGGGCTGTCCCCCCGGGCCGAGCAGAACCTTTCCGCCGCCGCCGGTTTCCTGGCCGGGCTGCTGCGGAGCGGGGACTTCGAGGCCGCCGCGCGCGGCGCCTCCCCCGCCGGGGAACCGGGAGCCTGAGAGCGAGGGCCTGACATGCAGAACGGCAAGCACGTGATCCTGTGCGTCGACGACGACCGCGACATCCTGGAGGCCGCCAAGGTCATCCTGGAGTCTGACGGCTATGTGTTCGCCGGGGCCTCCAGCGCCGAGGAGGGGCTGAAGGCCTACGACCGGGTCAAGCCCGACCTGATGATCGTCGACCTGATGATGGAGGAAGTGGATTCCGGCACGGGCCTGGTCCGGGAGCTCAAGGCCCGCGGCAACAAGGTGCCGGTGTTCATGCTCAGCTCGGTCGGCGACTCGCTCAACCAGACCACCGACTACAGCGACCTGGGGCTGGCCGGCGTCTTCCAGAAGCCGTTCGACGCCAGGATGCTGCTCTCCACCGTGGCCGCCAAGCTCGGGAAGAAGAGGAAGTAGCGCCCGGGAGGAATCCGGCGGGGACGGCCTGACGGCCGCCGCCGCCGAGACCGGAAGGCAGCGCCGTCGGGACATGTCTTCACGCAAGTGGGTCGGCCGGGTGGTGCTCTACCGGCGGGCTCTTCAGGAGCTCCAGGCCGCCGGCCGGGAGACCGTCGCCTCCGCCGAACTGGCTGAGGCCGCCGCCTGCACCCCCGAGATCGTCCGCCGCGACCTGATGGAGATCCCCTGCTCGGGCTCCCCGCGGCGGGGCTACACCGTGCGCGAGCTCCTGGCCGGCATCGAGGTGGTCCTGGGCGCCTCGGAGCGCATGCCCGTGGCCATGGTCGGCATGGGCAACCTCGGGCGGGCGGTGCTGGGCTACATCGCCTCGCGCGACTGTCCGCTGCAGCTCCGGGCGGTCTTCGACCGCGCGCCGGAGGCGGTCGGCCGGGACTTCGGGGGGCTGCGCTGCCACCACGTGGACGCCCTGCCCGAAGTCGTCCGGGACCTGGGCATCCGCCTGGGGATCCTCACCGTGCCCGGCGCGGAGGCCCAGGCCGTGGCCGACCGGATGGTCGCGGCGGGCATCACCGGCATCCTGAACTTCGCCCCGGCGCGCCTGGCGCTGCCCGGGAACGTGACCGTCGAGAACATGGACGTGCTCACCTCGCTGCAGGCCGTAGCCTGGATGTCGCGGCTGGCGGCCATCTCCCGGCAGGGCTGACCGGCTACTCGGCGGGCTTGGGCTCGGCGGGCGGAGGCGGCGGCGGAGCCGCGGCCTTCTCGAGTTCCGCCAGGCGCGCGCGCAGGGCATCGACCTTCTCGCCCCCGGCGGCGGCCTTGTCGAGCAGCTCGGCGACCCCCTCGATCCTGCGGCAGCTCAGCAGCAGGCAGGCCGCCCCGCGCATCGCGCGGGTGTCGAGCTCGCCGCCGGCGGCCTTGGCGGCCAGCCGCAGCAGGTCGGCCTCGCCGACCTCGGCCATCCTCACCTCGGTGATCATGGACGAGTTGCCCATGCTCACCTTGACGGACAGGGCGTCGGAGGCCGGGTCGTAGCTCTGCAGGAAGCCCTCGCCCACGGGGGTGGACATCTTGATCTGATCGGCCTTGACCGCGCGCAGCCCGGTGCGCAGGTTCTTCATGAAGGCCTCGGCGCCGGTCACCAGCTCCAGCTCGGCGCGGAGCCTGGTCTCCAGCGTGGAGGTCAGCGTGCCGGTCAGGGCCTCGCCGCGCTTGCGGGCCTCGGCGTACTGGCGCGCGGCGAAGAGCGCGGGCAGCTCCGCGCAGTAGCGGCCGAAGGCCTTCTCGGCGGCGGCGGTCCGGGCCTGGTCGGCGGCGGTGCGGGCGGCCTCCACCGCGGCCAGGGACTCGGCCACCTCGGAGTCCAGGGCGGACAGGCCCAGGTCCCGCCCGCGGGCCGCGGTCCGGGCCGCCTCGTCGAAGCGCCCGGCCTTGGTCAGGGCCTCGGTCTCCCGGCGGAGCGTCGCCCAGCGCCGCCGGCCCTCGGCCAGGACCTTGTCGCGGAGGGCGGCCAGGTCGCGCTCCACCGACCCGACGTACCCCTTGGGGAACCCGTCGATGGCCGCCATGGCCGCGCGGAGGGCGCCCTTGCCGCACTCCTGGTCCACGCGCCGGTCGAGGTCCACCAGCGCCTTGACGGCCCGGGCGGAGTGCTGGCGGCGGGCTTCGGCGCCGGCGGCCTTGGCCTTCTCCTCCACGGAGGTGCCGGCGGCGTCGGCGGCCAGCTTGGCGTAGCGCGCCAGTATCTCGTCGAGCCGCTCCTGGTTGGAGGCCTCGAAGGCCCGCGCGCGCTCCAGTTCCTCGGCGAGGAGCCTGGTGCGCTCGGCCAGCAGGTGGGCGGCCTGGCGCCGCTTGGTCTCCTCGATGGCCTGCCTGGCCGCGGTCTCCACCTCGGTTCCGGCGACGCCCGGCTCCTGCAGGAGCTTCTCGTACAGGGTGGATATCTCCACGAAGTTGGTGGGGCGCTTGACCTCGTAGTCCCGGGCGCCGGCGAGCTTCTCGCGCAGGGCCTTGAGGGGGTCCTCGGTGGGCACCGGGTCGGGCGGCCGCTCGACGACCGCCGAGTCCCTGGCCGCCTTGCGGTCGCGCAGCCAGCGGATCCCCAGGAAGCCGCCGCCCCCGGCCACCAGCGCGCCGATGGCGAAGAACGTGACCAGCTGCCAGGACTGCATCCGCCCGACGAAGTTCAGCGGCCGGGTGTCGGCCGTGGCCCCGGCCTCCTGGAAGACCGGCGGCTCGATGGCGGTGCGGATGCCGCGGCGCCCGATGGGGCCGGTGGCGGCGGTGCTCCCGCCCAGGCCCTTGCGGGTGGTGTCCAGGCGCGGCCCGCCCACCCGGCGGCGCTCGGCCAGGGCCGAGGTCAGCGCGGCGGGCACGCCGCCGGCCGCCATCTTGCAGAAGTCGTCGGCCGCCGCCCGGGCGGTCTGGTAGCGCTCCGCCGGGTCCCGGGCCATCATCCGCTCGATGACCGACTCGAGCGCGCGGCTCATGTCCGGGTTCGCCTCGGTGAGCCGCACGGCGGTCTCGGTCAGGTGCATCTGCATGGTGGCCATGGGGCTGTTCCCCTGGAAGGGGGGGCGGCCGGAGGCCAGGTGGTAGAGAGAGCAGCCCAGGGAGTAGATGTCCGACCGGGCGTCGGGCTCGCCGCCGCGGACCTGCTCGGGGGAGATGTAGTAGGGCGTGCCCACCGCGCAGCCGGCCTGGGTGAGGCGCAGCTCCTCGTCGTCAGCGACGTTGGAGCGCGCCAGGCCCAGGTCGCAGAGCTTGGCCACGCCGCCGTTGGTGAGCAGGATGTTCTCGGGCTTGACGTCCCGGTGGACCATCCCGCGGCTGTGGGCGTACTCCAGGGCGTCGGACAGCTGCCGGCCGATCTCGATGACGTCCTTCTCGGAGAGCGGGCCGTCCTGGCGGACGCGGTCGCCGAGGTTGCGGCCGTCGACGTACTCCATGGCGAAGTAGTAGTAGCCGTCGATCACCCCGGCGTCGATGCCGGTGACGATGTTGGGGTGGGCCAGCTTCCCGGCCGCGCGGGCCTCGCGCAGGAAGCGGGTGATGAAGTTCTGGTTGCGGGCCAGGTTCTTGGGCAGGACCTTGAGGGCCACCACCCGGTCCATCGACTTCTGGCGGGCCTTGTAGACCGCGCCCATGCCGCCCTGGCCGAGCCGGCCGAGCAGCTCGTAGTTGCCCAGGTCGGTGCGGACGCCCCGGCCCTCGGCGGCCGGCTTGCTGCCGCCGGAGATCTGCATCAGGACCTCGTCGGCCTGCTGCTGGGTGATGAGCCCCTTCTCGACGGCCAGGTCCCATACCGGCTGGCCGGAGACGTCGGCCTGCCCGCGCTCGGCCTCCAGGTCGGCGGCGGCCTTGAAGGACAGCCGGCCGCCGTCGATGAGGGTCTTCAGGAAGCGGGTTTCCCTGTGGTCCACCGGCGCGTCCCCCCGTCCATCAAGGTGTATCTAACACCCGGAGCTGCTGCCAGAGAACGCGGATTATATGCCACCGGCCGGGCAGGTCAATCAGAACCCGGTCACGCTCCGGAGGCCAGCCGGCCGTCCACCGCCTGCATCAGCCGGGCCATCCGGCGACCCAGGGCCCGGCAGCCTTCGAGCGCGCGCTGGTCGGGGACGCCCACGGCCACCGGGCCGTAGTGGTCCCCGACGTGCGTTCCCTGGATCACCATGCCGTGGATCAGCATGGCCTGGAGGATGTCCATGACCGTGGTCTCGTTGCCGCCGCCCACGTTGGCGCTGGAGGCGAAGGCCCCGCCGATCTTCCCGTCGAGCGAGCCGTGCAGCCGGACGCTCTCGTCGATGAGCTTCTTGACCTCGGCGGCCATGCCGCCGTAGTAGGTCGGGCTGCCTATGGCGATGGCGCCGTAGTCCCTGAGGTGCTCGGCCTTGAAGCCATCGACCCGGGAGGTGACCGCCTCGGCGCCGGCGGCGATGGCCCCCTCGGCCACCGCCCTGGCCATCTTCTCGGTGTTCCCCGTTCGCGAGTGGTAGAGCACGATCATGCGGTGCATCGCGGCGTCCTCCAGTCCGGGCCTTCCGCCCGGCCCGTTCCGTTCGCGGTCATCTCCTGCCCGGTCCAAGCCGGAAGGCGGTGAGCAGGGCGGTGACCTCGGCCATGGATATCGGCTTGCCCAGGACCGCGTCGGCGCCGGCGGCGCGGCAGCGCGCGGCGACGTTCTCGTCGCGGAAGATCATGGCCACCAGCCGCGCGGCCCGGCAGAAGTCCACTGCGCGGATGTGGCGGAAGACGACGGCCGGATCCGGCCCGGCCAGGATGGTGTCGACCAGCACCAGGACCGGGCGGTATTCGCTGCACAGCGCCCCGGCGGCGAAGAGGTCCTCGGCGACGTGCACGTCCATGCCCGCGCGGTTGAGCGCCCCGGCCAGCAGGTTGCACACGAACCGGTCCCGGGAGAGGACCACCGCCTGGTTGGTGCGGATCTCCAGGACCGACGGGTCCAGGCCCCGGCCCGCCAGGAACTCCCGGGCCGTCCGCACCGCGATGCGGTAGTGGCCGCCGACCGTGGCGGAGGCCTTCAGCCGCCCGGACGCGATGGCCTTGACGACCGCGCGCTTGGACATGTTGGAGAGCCTGGCGACCTCGCCCGAAGTGAGATGGCGGCGGAGCGCATAGCTCTTCCGAATCGGACGTGGCACGGAGATAGGACCCTCCGGAAGACATCGTACGTGCGCCACGGCGGTTTGCAACTCGAATGCGGACGGTCCGTGTGTCTAGGAGGGTCGTGGACGGAGGTGAGGAAGCGTCCAACTTGCCTGTCCGCACCAGCCTGACAGACAACCGGTTGTGCGGGCATTCCGGACGACAAAGCCCGCCTTCCGGGTGTAACCGCCCTGACCCCCGGTCGCTGAACGGGGCTCTTGGGAGGAAGAAGGCGATGCGTGAACGCGGCATCCTGATGGCTTCCATGTCGATGTCAATCCTGGCGCTGGTCCTGTGCGCCGCCGGTGCCCTGGCCGGGCAGCCGGCCGCCCCGGCCGCGCTGGACGTGCCCTTCACCGTCTGGGACACGGCCGGCGTGGAGCGCAAGGGCGAGATCTGCTCCTCCGGCGTGCCCATCCCCTGCGGCGCGCTCAAGGAGGCCGAGGGCGTCGCGGTCTTCGACGCCTCCGGCAAGGCCGTGCCCGCCCAGTTCCGCGTCCTGGAGCGCTGGCGCGAGAAGGCCGACGGCAAGGACGATCTCTCGGTCAAGTGGCTGCTGGTCACTTTCCTGGCCGACGTCCCGGCGGGGAAGTCCGCGGCCTACCGCCTGAAGGCCGGCCAGAACCCGGCCCCCGCCGCGCCGGCCAAGATTGAGGAGAAGCCCGACGGCTACGCCATGGGCGGGCTGGCCTTCAAGAAGGATTTCACCGCGCCGTTCAAGCTGGTGCTGACCGATGCCGACGGCAAGGAGCGCACCGGCGAGGGGCAGGACATCAAGTGGTCGGTCTGGGAGGCCGGCCCGGTGCGCGCGTGCCTCAAGGCCGAGAGCCCCACCGACCACGGCAAGTTCGGCTTCATCGCCTGGGTCTACGCGTATGCCGGCCAAAGCGGTTCGACAGGGCTCACCGCAAGGCGCTGGGACCTGACCGTGGCCCTGAAGAACACGCCCAACGACCCCAAGGGCCCCTTCTACTTCAGGGACTTCGCGGTGGTCTGGGAGCCGGCGGAACTCAAGGGCGCCGCCGACTTCGCCCTGGGCGGTGAGTGGGGCAAGCCGGTCGCCGGCAAGCTCGAGAACGGCACGCCCGCCTACCTGATGCAGGCCTCCTGCGGCACCGACAAGTGGGACAAGCCCAGCGACAACGCCATCTGCATGGATTGGAGCAAGGAACAGAACATGGCCAAGGCCGGCATCGGAGCCTTCCGCGGCTACAAGGCCTTCACCGGGGAGAAGGAACTCGGCGCCGGCAACTTCGCGGCCGGCTGGGCGGCCCTGAGCTCTGGGAGCGCCGGGGCCGTGGCCTCCATGCGCCAGTTCCACCACCAGTGGCCCAAGGCCAGCGAGGTCTCCGCCGGGAAGGTCACCATGCGGCTCTGGCCCAAGTACGCCAAGGGCTTCGGCGGGCTGCACTGGCTCGACGACTGCACCCGCAAGGCCCACGACCTGTCCTTCCGACTGGGCGCGCCGCTCAAGCCCGAGGAGGCCGAGGCCGCCGACAAGGCCTTCAACAATCCGCTGATGGCCAGCGTCTCCCGCGAGTGGCTGATGGCTCAGGGTTTCATCCGACCTCCGGGCGGTCAGTATCCCCCCAAGCCCTTCGCCGGGGGCGCCGCCAAGGAACTCGGGGGTTCCGGCCGCAACTGGGTGACCTGGGGCGGGGACATCTCCGACCGCATCCGCCGCCGCTACCACGGGGCGGACATGGGCGGCTTCCTCCAGACCGGCGACCCGGGACAGGCCAACAACCTGCTCGCCACCGCGCGGCACTCCTCGGGGATGACCCCGCTGTGGATCGACGACTACCAGTACCCGCGCGACGTCAAAAAGCTGACCCACGCCCAGTACTGCGGCCTGGCCCGCGGCGCCGGCAAGTACCGCGAGGGCACCGGCCACTACGGCTTCATGACCTGGAACGACTCGCACTTCTGCTGCCAGGAGGTCTTCGACGCCTGGCGCATCTGGGGCGATCCGCTGGCCCTCGACGCCGTGACCACCATCGGGCGCTGGTGCCAGGCCTGGGTGGACTTCCGCGAGGGCGGCGGCGACCTGATCGCCGGCACGCGCGCCGACGGCCTGCCCTTCCACAACATGGCCGAGGCCTGGCGCATCACCGGCGAGGAGCCGATGCGGAAGTCCCTCGACCGGATGGCCGACGTCTCCTGGAAGCAGGTCAACAAGGAGCGCGGCAACTACGGGGTGATGGGCTCCTGGGAGGGCGGCAACGACAAGGTCGACAAGCCCTTCATGATGTGCCAGGTGATCCAGGGGCTGCGCGCCCACTACGAGGTGGCCGCCAGCGAGCGCACCCTCGACCAGATCACCGGCATGCTCGACTTCATCCTGGACGAGGCCACCATGGACCCGGCCGACGGCTACACCTACGGCTGGAACTACGTGGTCAAGCTCGACGAACCCGGCAAGCCCGACCGCTTCCGCGCCCAGATCATGCCGGCCCTGGAGAAGAAGACCGACTCGGCCGAGCGCCGCAAGCGCGGGGGCAGCTACCAGCACCTGGCGCCGACCTTCGCCTGGGCGCACCGCTGGACGGGCGACGCCGCTTACCGCGCGGTCATCGACAGCCTCGACCCGGCGCCCTACCCGCATCGCCCCTGGAACTACACGCTCTACCAGCCGGAGCGCGAGGACAAGGCCGCTCCGGCCGAGATCAAGGACCTCAAGGCCGAGGCCCTCGGCGGCGGTAAGGTCAGGCTCACCTGGACGACTCCGGCCGACGCTGCGCGGGTGCAGATCAAGCACGCCGGGATGCCGCTCGTCCGCCGCGCCTGGCCGGACAAGACCAAGACCAGCACGAGCTGGTGGGCCGCGGACAACGTCGCCAGCGAGCCCGCCGCCAAGGCCGGGGCCCAGAGCGTCGAGGTCGAAGGGGTGCCCGCCGGCAAGCGCTTCTTCGCGGCGCGGGCCTGGGACGCGGCCGCAAACCGCTCTGAGCTTGGCAACGTCGTCGAGGTGGAGGTAAAATAGCGGCCGGGACGACCCACAGGAGGCCCGACCGATGCTCAGAGCAACGTGGTTAGCGGCGGCGCTGGCCGCCATGTCTCTCCCGGCCCTCGGCGGCACGGTCGAGGCTCCGCTCGATACGCGCAAGGACGCCCAGGTCAAGTTCGTCGCCGAGCCGAAGGCCGAGGCGGCCGGAGAGGGGATCAGGGTCAGCTTCGAAGTCTCCGCGGCGACCGACGTCGAGGTCGCGGTCCTCGACGCCAAGGGGGCCGTGGCCCGGCACCTGGCCGCCGGGTTGCTCGGGCCGAACGCCCCCGAGCCGTTGGCGAGGGGGGCGCTCAAACAGGAGCTCATCTGGGACAAGAAGGACGACCTCGGCCGGCCGGCCGCCGGCGGGCCGTTCAAGGTTCGCGTCCGGCTGGGCTCCGAGGCCCGGTTCGAGAAGCGCGTCGGCCGAGACGACCTGACCATGGGCGGAAGCGTCACCGCGATCTCCGTCGGCAAGGGCGGCGAGCTCTTCGTCATGCTCGTCGACGGGATGTGGGGCCGGTCGGAGCTGCGCGTCTACAGCCGGGATGGCAAGTACCTGCGCACGGTCATGCCCTACCCGGCCGCGACTCCCAAGGAACGGACCGAGTCGGTCGGCCAGCTCGAAATCGGAGGGGAGCGCCTGCCGATGGTCTCGAGCGGCCACGGCCACGCGATCATGCCCATGACCGCGGGGATGAAGCCCCAGACGTTCGGCTGGCACCCCAAGGGCCACCTGGTGATGACCAGCGCCGTCGGCACCATGTCCGAGCACGGCCCGCCGCGGCACCTGCTGGCCATGGATCCGCGGGGCGGCGCGCCGGAGGGCGTGGCCTTCGTGGGACCCGAGATCCTCAAGCCGCGCAACGGGATGCAGGGGGCCGGCGAGTCCGGGGCGAAGTTCTTCGACCACCTGGCGGTGAGCCCGGACGGCGAGCACGTCTACTTCACGCTATCGGGCGTCTCCGATCATTTCAAGCCGCGCCACGGCGCCTTCCGCGCCAAGTGGTCGGACAAGGAGTGCGCCGAGCCCTGGCTCGGCAAGAACGAGGCCGGCGCCGACGACGCGCACTTCGACGACCCGCAGGGCGTGGCCGTCGACCGGGACGGCCGGCTCTACGTCTGCGACCGCGGCAACGGCCGGGTGATGCTCTTCTCGGCCGAGGGCAAGCTGCTCGGGAAGCTCGCGCTCGAGAACCCCGAGCAGATCGCCGTCCACCGCGCCAGCGGCGAGCTCTACGTGCTCTGCCGGCCGCGGCCGGAGAAGTGGGCCGACCCCAGCACCATGTCCCAGGCCCAGTACAACGCCTGGAAGAAGGAGCAGGCGGCCAGGCCCAGGACGCCGCGCAAGCCCAACCTGCTCGTCAAGTTCGCCGCGTGGAAGGACGAGGCACCCAAGGAGCTCTCACGCTTCGAGCAGCTGGGCCTGGGGCTCTTCGCCCTCGACCAGGAGGCCGAGCCGCGGAAGCTGTGGGCCACCCTGTCCGAGGGGCTCTGCCCGCTCGCCGAGAACGGCGCCGCCTTCGAGCCCGGCGCTCCGCTCGGCAACCACAACGGCCTCAAGTACCCCTGGTTCGTGGCCGCCGACCCGGACAGGAACCGCGTGCTGGTCCGGGAGCTGTCCACGGGACTGAAGAGCAAACCGATCCGCGCGATCGACCTGAACACCGGCGCCAAGACCAATCTGCTCGACGCCACCGAGGTGGCGCTCGACCGCGACGGCAACATATACGCCACCGGCGGCTGGGACTCGAACTCGATCCACAAGTACGGCCCAGACGGCAAGCCGCTCGTCCTGCCCGGCTCGGACACGAACCGGATCGCCACCGGGCCCTGGACCAGCTACGGCCCGGACGCCGGGCTCCACGGGCACTGCGTGGCCCCCAACGGCGACCTCTACATGATCCGCGCGGTCAACCACTGGGGCTGGGGGGAGGGCGGGGTGCACAGCCGCCTGGACGTCTTCGGCCCCGACGGCAAGAAGAAGCGCGCCGCGCTGGTCGACGGGCTGAGCGACTCGGACTGCGGCATCGGCGTGGACGCGGCCGGAAACGTCTATCTCGGCATCAACGTCAAGCCCGCCGACAAGCCCTTTCCGCCGGAGTTCATGGGCAAGCTGCCGGTCCAGAACTGGCACCGCTGGGGCGCCAAGGAGCCGAAGCGCGAGGCACCCTGGAGCTACCTCTACTGCAACCCGTACCTCTTCTTCTGGGGATCGGTCTTCAAGTTCGGGCCGGAGGGCGGGGCGGTCTACGGCCTGGGCAGCACCAAGAAGCCCAAGGAGCCCAAGCCCGGCGACGAGCCGTCGCCGCTGCTATCCACCGACAACGCGCCGGCCGGCTCGGCCGACTACCGCTCAGGCTACCTCAACCGCGACGTGAAGATCGCCGGGGCCAGGTGGCGCTACCACGGCATGGGCATCGTCCCGACGACCATGGCGGTCTGCCCCTGGGGCGACCCGGCCTGCGGCTGCCTCAACTCGCGCCTGGCGGTCGACCCCTACGGGCGGGTCTTCGCTCCGGACGTCTTCCGCTTCTCGGTGCAGATGCTCGACACCGGCGGAAACCTGATCGCCCGGATCGGCCGCTACGGCAATGCCGATGACGCGGCGGACGCCAAGCGGATCGCCTTCGCCTGGCCGGCCTTCGTCTCCGTCGCCGGGGGTAAGATCTACGTCAGCGATCCGGTCAACCGGCAGGTGAGCGTGATCGGCTTCACCTACGCGGCGGAGGCCGCCGTCGACCTGCGCTGAGGGGTGACCTTCCAAACCAAAGAGACCCCAAGAACGGCCGGCTTTCGGCTTTGGGCTTTGGGCTTTGGGCTTTCGAGTTTCGGCTTTCGGAGTTGTCCCGAGGGCCGATGGCGGAACGCCGGGCTCTTAGTGCTCCCCTTGGTGTCGCGGCGGTTGACCGACCCTACTTGACAGTCTCCGTAACGATCGGCAGCAGCGAGTAACGCTTGCCGTCGCGCTCCGAGAAGAAGAGCCGGGCGTTGCCGGTGGGCGTGAGCAGGTACTCGCTGCGCACCTTGCCGTCGGCGTCCAGGAAGCTGATGGCCGGCGCACCGCTGGCTCCGACCTCGATCACCCCGCGGACCTTGTCCTCGGCATCGACGATCTCGACGCGCTGGGCGCGCAGGACCCTGCCGCCGGAGGCCGGAGCGGTCCTGGCGGCCGCGCCCGACTCCAGCTGCCTGACCTTGGCACGGAGCTCGTCCAGGAGCGCCTCCTGGTCGCGCAGCACGGCGTCCATGGTGACGTACTTGGCCTTGTCCGCGGCCGCTGCCGAGGCCTGGGGGGCGGGCGCGGCCTCCAGCCGGGCCAGGCGGGCCTTGAGTTCGGCCACCCGGGCGTCGAGCTCCTCCAGGCGGCCGTCCGGGGGGGCGCCCTCCGGGGCGACGTGGCCCTGCCTGCGGGAGCCGAAGGCCAGCGCCACGATCACCGCGACCAGCGCCAGCGCCAGCGCCACGACCGACATCGCCCTGCTGCCGCCCGAGTTCTCCATGATCCCTTGATCTCCTCTGCTCCGGCGCATCCTCGGAGCGCGCTCCAGGTTTCCTGCCGCAACGCGGCAGGGGCCGGCAGGTCAGCGTTACTCGGATGGCGCCTCGGCGCCGGCCGGGGCGGCCCCGGAATCCGCCTCGGGCGCCTCCAGCGTTGATGAAAGCGTCTGGCGCGCCGGACGCTTGGGCCCCTTCTTGGCGGTCTTCACCGGCTTGGCCGGCGGTGGCTGGGCCGGTTCAGCCTTCCTGGCTGGCGCGGGAGCGGGTGGCTCAGCCTCGACCCGCGCGTCGGCCGGCTTCGGCGGCTCCTCGATCCTGACCGTGCCCATCACTCCGGTGCAGGCCGTCAGCACGAGAGCCAGGACCAGCGCTCCCCAGCCGCACATCTGAGTGATGAAGCCGTTCTTGGCCTGCTTCCAGTAGCGGCTGACGAAAACCCACTTGACCGGCGCGAAACAGAGCACGCCCAGTCCCCAGCCCGCACCCTGGCGGAAGGCGACGACCAGCACCATGAGCCACCCCACCAGGGTGAGGATGGCGCCGATGGCCAGGGCCACCAGGCTGCATATCATCATCGCCATCGTCAACGTCAGTTCCTCCGGAGACCGGTGCTCAGACTTCTATATCGGTCACCGCCGCTTGCCGCAGGAGGCCAAGACTGCGCCCTGGTTTCCGGCCGCACGCTAGCTCCGGGCGGCGTCCTCCTCGGCCGGCCGTGCGAAGGCCCGCACGGCCTCGGCCAGGAGCACCAGCGCCAGGGCGGTGAGCACCATCGCCGCCCAGGGCACCGGCGACGACCAAAGCGGCAGTCCCTGTCCGGGGCCCGCCGGCCGGAAGCCGTCCAGGACGAAGCGGGCCAGCGCCCAGACGCTGGTGACGTACATGAAGGCCGCCGGCAGCCCGGTCACCGCCCAGGCCCAGCGCCGGCCGGTGCGGACCAGCCAGACGGTGACGGCCAGCAGTGTCAGCGCGGCCAGCAGCTGGTTGCTGGCGCCGAACAGGCTCCAGAAGACCTTCCAGGCCGCTACGAACCCGCCCCTGCCGTCCGGGATGCTCTGCATCACGAAGAGGAGCGGCACGCCGGCGGTGAGCGCGGTGGCCACCCACCGGCCGGCGTTGCCCAGGCGCGTCCCGAAGAGCTCCTCGAGGACGTACCGTCCCAGCCGCGTGGAGACGTCCAGGGTATCGTAGACGAAGGTGGTGAAGGCCAGCAGGGCGAAGCTCACCGCGAAGGCCGCCGGCACTCCGAAGGTCCCCAGGAACCCGCCGATGCCCTGGGCGTAGACCAGATTGGGGGCTTTCCCGGCCCCGCCCGGCGCCAGGACCATCACGCAGCAGAGCGAGACGACCGCCACCATGCCCTCCAGGAGCATCGCTCCGTAGCCCACCGGCCGGGCGTCGGTCTCCAGGGCCAGCTGCTTCGATGTGGTGCCCGAGGCCACCAGGGCGTGGAATCCGGAGCAGGCCCCGCAGGCCACGGTCACGAAGAGCACCGGGAAGAGCGGGTTCGAGCCGTCCGGTCCGCTCCAGCCGCGGAAGGCCGGGTACTGCACCGCCGCGCTCCCGGAGACCGCGCCGACGACGATCCCCAGGAGCCCGCCCAGGAGCGCCGCGTAGAGGAAGTAGCCGCCCAGGTGTCCGCGCGGCTGGAGCAGGAGCCACATGGGCAGCAGCGAGGCGGCGAAGCAGTAGCCCAGGAGCAGCAGGTCCCAGAGCTTCCGGGCGCTGTCGGCGGCCGCGGCGTCGCCGGGATCGCCGAAGAGCCGGGAGAGGTCGAGCGGCAGGTGCGGCCCGGCCCAGATGCCCAGGGCCACCAGCGGCAGGAAGATCAGCGTGGCCCAGAAGAGCGGCAGCTTCGCGTAGCGCATCAGCAGGCCCATGATCACCGGCAGCGCCAGGTAGATCAGCGAGCTCGAGGCGATGGCCCCGCCGGTGACCGTCGTGCCGTCCTCCAGCCTCTGGGCGCCCACGAAGGAGCCGGCGACGATGTCGGTGAAGACGACGATGACGTAGATCAGCGAGATCCACACGAAGACCAGGAAGAGGGCGTAGGCCCGGCCGCTGACGTGCCGGCGGACGACCTCGGTGATGGAGCGCGCCCGGTGGCGCACCGAGGCGACCAGGGCTCCGAGGTCGTGGACCCCGCCGATCAGCACGCAACCGAGGAGCACCCAGATCAGCGCCGGCGCCCACCCGAACATGGCCCCGGCCAGGATCGGCCCGACGATCGGCCCGGCCGCGGCGATGGCCGAGAAGTGCTGGCCGAGCAGGAACCGCGGCCGGATGGGGGCGTAGTCGGCGTCGTCGCGCAGTTCCACCGCCGGGGTGCGCGCCGCCCGGTCCAGGCCGAAGAGCCGCGAGAGCACCCGTCCGTAGCCGAGATAGGCAAGGAGCAGAAACAGGCCGCAGCCGACAATCACCAGCAGGAGAGCCATGACGGCAGATGATAGACCGGTCGCAACAAGGCGCAAGAGGCACAAGGGTGAGGCAGGCTACAGGCTGCAGACCACAGACTACAGGAAGATGCGAGTTGCCGCGCCTCAAATCGGTAACCAGTAGTCTGAGAGCTTCTGTTGCGCCTCTTTGCGGCCAACCGTTCTGCCCTTGCATTACCCGGCCCCGGCTTCTGTAATGCTCCCGAAGGAGTCAACCATGCGCCCAATCGCCCTGTCCATCGTCCTGGCCATCCTGGCGTTGCCCGCGGGCGACGCCGCCGAAGTCGCGTTCTCCGCCAAGCCCTCGGCGGATAAGGCCGGCGCGGCCGTGAAGATCGCCTTCGCCGCCTCCGCGCCGACCGACTGCGAGGTCGCGGTGCTCGACGCGGCCGGCAACGTCGTCCGGCACCTGGCCGCCGGGGCGCTCGGCGGCAAGACCCCGCCGCCGGCGCCGCTCAAGGAGGGCCTGGCCCAGTCGATCGAGTGGGACGGCAAGGACGACTTCGGGAACCCTCCACCTTCCACCATCCACCCTCAACCCTTTAACGTCCGCGTCCGCCTCGGCACCTCCGCCCGGCTCGGCAAGGTGCTCTTCACCGAGCCGGGCATCGCCTTCTGCCCGCGGGCCGCGACCGTCGGGCCCGACGGGCTGGTCTACGTCCTCGAGGAGCTTGGCCAGACCAAGACCACCTTCCTGCTCGAGGCCTACACCCAGGAGGGCAAGTACGTCCGGACGGTCATGCCCTACCCGGCGAACCTCGCGCAGGAGAAGCTCGCCGGCCTGCCGCGGGCGAAACTCGCCGACGGGCGGGTACTGCCAGCGGTGCACCACGGCGCCTTTCGCGACCTCTACCCGGAGAGCACCGGGATGCGCCCGCAGCGCATGCCCATCACCTCCAAGGGCCATATTCTCCTGGTAAACGCCGCCAAGACCCACAACGCCGGCGGGCGCCTCGCCCAGCGCGTGCTGGTGGTCGACACCGCCGGCGGCACGCCGCGCGACAGCTACTTCGGCCCGCCCACCTCGGCCGAGAAGTGTCCCTACGGCCTCTGCTGGCTGGCGCTCTCGCCCGACGAGAAGTGGATCTACACCTCCGGCCACCTCAAGGACGGCAGCTATGACGACGGCTTCGGCACGCCGCCGCACCAGGTGGTCTACCGCGTCGGCTGGGACGACAAGGACCCGGCCAAGCCCTTCATCGGCGAGCTGCACAAGCCCGGCGCCGACGAGACCCACCTCAACGCTCCGCGCGGCCTCGACACCGACGCCGAGGGCCGGCTCTACGTCTGCGACTGGGGCAACAACCGCGTGGCGGTCTTCGACGCCGAGGGCAAGTGGGCCGGGAAGCTGGACGTCGAGGCCCCCGACCAGGTGGCCGTCGACAGGAAGTCCGGCGCGGTCTACGTGCTCACCGCGACGAAGGGCAAGAAGCCGGAAGTCTCGAAGCTCGTCAAGTTCCCGGGCATCGGCAAGCCCGCGGCCGCCGAGACCGACGTGGGCTTCCCATACTGCACGCTGAGCCTGCACGCCTCGGACAAGGGCGTCAACCTCTGGCTGGCCCGCACCTTCGGCGAGGGCGCCCAGGCCAAGCGCGGCGTGGAGCGGGTCGAGGACCGCGACGGCAAGCTCTCCGCGCCGGTCGAGGTCATAAAGCACCGGGCGCTGACCGACCCCTACCACATCGCCGCCTCGATGGTCAACGACGACGTCTTCGTCCACGGCTACTCCGACCACGTCTTCGCGCGGGTCGACGGCAAGACCGGCGAGGTCAAGACCTTCCCGGGCATCAAGGGCCAGGACGTGGGTGTGGGCCCCAACGGGGAGCTCGCCGCGCTATTCATGAGCAGCTACCAGCCGAGCCTGGTGGACATCTCGCTCTACGACCGCGACGGCAAGCCGGTCATATTCCCCGGCGGCGCGGAGAGTTCGCTAAAGAAGCTGCCCGGCAACAAGTGGGGCCACGGCTGCACTGGCTCCAAGGGGTTCTCCATCTCGCCGCGCGGCGAGGTTCTGGTCATCGGCAACGTCGAGAAGGCCTACGGCGTGTGGGTCTTCGGGCCGGACGGCAAGCTCAAGGAGACGGCGGCGGTCAAGGGCCTCTCCGGCACCGACGGCTCGCCGCTCATGGACCTGGCCGGGAACATCTACGTGGCCGCGGCGGCGAAGCACGCCGACGAGATCGTCCCGGCGGCCTTCGGCCCGGGGAAGCCCCCCACCGGCTGGTACTCCTGGATGTACGGCAGCGTGGTCAAGTTCCCGCCGGCCGGCGGCGCGCTCCACTACAAGAACCCCGACGCCAAGGCCGGCGAGTGGCCGCCGGCGGGCGCCGACAAGATGACCAAGCTGGTGTCGAACATGCGCGGCACCGAGGCCTTCGCCGAGGGCGCGCTCTGGTGCCGGGGCGGCTTCACGGTGACGCCGGCCAGCAACTGGAGCGTGGGCGCCTGCGGCTGCTACACCAGCCGCTTCGGCCTGGACTACTGGGGCCGGGCCTTCGTGCCCGACGTCGGCCAGTTCGGGGTCCAGGTGCTGGATGCGGCTGGGAACCCGCTCTTCTTCTTCGGGGACTACGGCAACGCGGACTCCCCTTCGACAGGCTCAGGGCCTGGCGGGGCCGTCAAGGACTCGGCCATTCCCTTCGCCTGGCCGGTCACCGCCAGCCCCGGGAAGAGCGGCGTCTACGTCTCCGACTTCATCAACCGCCGGATCCTGCGGGTGGACCTGGTCGCGGCGGCGGAGGAGAGCTGTCCGGTCAGACCCTGAGCGGGTTGACGTCGCGCATCGTCCTGAGCCAGCCCACGCGCTTGTCGAACGGCGCCAGGAAGTCCAATCCACAAACAAGTTGTGCGGTCAACGTTGCATCTTGTACGGTGTATGATACGGTGACTTAGGACTTGCCTGACGGGGAGGCCGAACAATGCAGACTGGCATGCAGCCGGCAATCATGGGGTTGTTGACTGTGGCGTTCATGATGGGAGCCGGCCGCGGCGGCGAGATCCAGGCCAAGCCGGCGCCGGCCGAGGCCGGGGCGGTTCCGGCCGGCGCGGTCGACATCCTCAGCATCGACAGCTACTGGCGCTGGTTCGCGACCCTGCGCAAGCCGGTCATCCCGGTCGAGGCCCTGAAGGCCTCCGGCCAGCCGGCCGAGGCGCCCAGGCCGCTGGTCGGCAAGGAGGTGCCGCCGCCCTACGACCAGGTCGACCAGCAGGAGAGCCCGGCCGCCCCCGCCGGATGGGACTCGGTCGCCTTCGACGACTACGGCTGGCCTCGCTCGCGGATCCCCTGGATGCGCGGGCTGGCCTGCAGGCGCTTCTCGAGCGCGGCGCTCTGCCTGCGCGGCCGCTTCCAGGTGACCGACCCGGCGGCGGTGCAGGGCCTGTACCTGACCATCAAGTACTACGGTGGCGTGCGCGTCTGCCTCAACGGCAAGGAGATCGCCCGCGGGCACCTGCCGGCCGGCGAGCTCAAACCCGAGACTCCGGCGGAGATGTACCCCAAGGACGTCTACGTCGACGACAAGGGCGTCATCGTGCCTTTCGGCGAGCATCCGTACTACTGGGAGCGGGTCACTGGCGACGCGAAGAGGGACGCAGAGGAGCGCAAGGCCCGGCGCACCCGCGTCCTCGGACCGGTGAAGCTCCCGGCCGACGCGATCCGCAAAGGCGAGAACCTCCTGACCATTGAGCTCCGGCGCTCGGAGTATCCCTTCGAGGCGCTGCGCTGGTTCAAGGCACCGGAGGGCGCCACCAAGCCCTACTGGATCCCGATGAACATCTTCGATCTCCGCCTGCAGGCGGCCGGCTCCGGCGCCGCGCCGAACCTGGCCCGGCCCAAGGGCGTGCAGGTCTGGACCGAGGACACCAACGTCCGGCTCACACCGCTCGACTACGGCGACTCCGGCGAGGGCCTGCGCCCGATGCGCATCGTCGGGGCGAGGAACGGCTCCTTCTGCGGCCAGCTGGTGATCGGTTCCGACGCGGCGCTGAAGGCCCCCAAGGTGACGGTCGGTGACCTCAAGGCAGCCAAAGGCGGCGGAGTCATCCCCGGCGCCGGCGCCGCGGTGCTCTACGCGCTTCCGGACGTCGCCTTCTACGGGCGGGTCCCGTGGTTCGACGCCCTGCAGGCCGAGCCGCCGGCCGAGGTGCCGGTGGCCAAGCCGCCCCCGGACACGCGCGTGCCGCCGGCGGAGCTCGGCGCGGTCCAGCCGGTGCTCCTGCGCGTGACCGTCCCCAAGGATGCCCCGGCCGGCGACTACCGCGGCGAGGCGGTCGTGACCGCCGGCGGCGCCGAGGTCGCCCGGGTGCCGATCGAGCTCTCCGTCGCCGACTGGACGCTGCCCGAGCCGAAGGACTACCGCACCTACGTGGGCGTCTACCAGTCGCCGACCTCGCTGGCCATGCAGTACAAGGTCCCGGAGTGGTCCGAGGAGCACTGGAAGCTCATGGAGAAGAGCTTCGCGCTCCTGGGCCGCGCCGGCAACCGGCTGGTCAACGTCACGGTGGTCGACAAGACCCAGTTCGGCAACGACGACGGCATGATCTCCTGGGTCAAGAAGCCGGATGGAAGCTTCACCTACGACTTCAAGGTCTTCGACCGCTACATGGACCTGGCCCAGAAGCACCTCAAGCTCGAGTTCGTGGCCATGCACATCTGGCACTCGCCCGGCGACTGGGCGGCGCTCAAGGCCGACCAGGAGACCACCGTGACGGTGGTCGACGAGAAGACCGGCGAGCGCAGCCACATGCAGGTGCCCCGGTTCGACAGCGAGGAAGCCAAGAAGTTTTGGAAGCCGTTCCTGGACGCGGTCCAGGAACGGCTGGCCAAGCGCGGGCTGGAGAAGGCCATGATCCTGGGCATCCTCTCGGACAGCATCGCGCCCAAGGAGGTCTTCGCGGTCCTCAACGAGGTCACGCCCGGCGGCGCCCGGTGGATGCGCGGCTGCCACCAGGGCACCTACAGCCAGCAGCCCGACAAGCTGCCCGGCGGCGGCGTCACCGTGCTGCACGAGTTCTGTTACGGCACGCCGCTGGACGCCGCCAAGCCCGCCCAGCCCTACTACAAGCAGCGCAACTGGCCGGGCACCGACTACGAGCGGATGAGCGGCCACGAGCAGGTGGTGGGTCTGAGCTGGTACCGCGAGACGGGCATGACCGCCCTGATGCGCCGCACCCGGGGAGTCGGGCGGATCTGCCTGGACTTCTGGCCGCTGATCAAGAGCCGGCGCGGGGACCTCTACAACCGCTGGCCGCACTCCAGCTGCGCGCAGCGCGAGCCGAGCCTCAAGAAGATGGTCTGGCCGGCCCCCGACGGCGCGGGGACCACCATGCGCTACGAGGCCTTCTGCGAGGGCATCCAGTTCGCCGAGGCCCTGGTGGTGGTCAGCGAGATCCTCGACACCAAGGCGGCCGCCATGGGGCCGGAGAAGGCCGACGAGCTGCGCCGGCGGCTCACCGACCTCTGGAGCCGCGAGGTCCGCGCCGGCAACGGCGAGCCGCTGCGCCCCAACCACGAGGGCTGGCAGCCGGTGGTCAAGTGGCTCTTCGACGCCGCCGGGGAGGGTGCCAGGGCGAAGTAGCCGACGCCGCCCGGCCTCCCTACATCACATCTTCACCATCGTCAACGGGATCGACTTCTCCTGCCGCCCGTCGATGGCCAGTTCGACGGAGCGGGTCCGGTTGGCCGCAAGAGGGCGCAAGAGGCGCGAAGGATAAGGCTGTAGGCTGGGGGCTGCAGGAAGAGCAACATGCCTTTGGCCTGCCGCCTGCCACCATCTTCTGAGCCTTTCTGCGGCAAACCCGGGCTTCCCGGTGGACAGTCAGTCCCCGCCGAAGATGCCCTTCAACAGGCTGTCCACCGCCCCGCCGGCGCTCTTGGCGGCCTGGCCGGCCGCGCTGGCTCCCCGCCCGATGGCCGAGCGCACGATGGCGCCGGTCGTCTTCAGGCCGCCGATGGCGCCGCGGACGACAATCGCCCCCATGGCGCGCCTGAAGACCTCCGACACGGAGCCGGGCCACGACGCCTCCGGGCTATCGAGGGTCCCGCGCACCCGGATGGGCTCGATGGGCCTGCCGCGCTCGATGCTGGCCAGCAGCTGGGCCATGGTCGAGTCCACCGCGAAGTCGGGGCTCAGCGTCAGACTGCCGTCCACTGCCAGCCGGCCCTGGCGGCAGGTGCCGTCGAAGGCGACGTCGATCCACCCCGCCGCAATGCCCGGGCCATCCGCGTCCTGGGAGACCAGGGTGAACGGCGGCCCGGCGATGCCCTCCGCCCGGTAGTGGACGTCGAAGCTCGATTGCGGGTACCCGCCGGCGAGATCGGTCAGTTCGAGCAGAAGCTGCCCCGGCCCGCTGCTCGACTCGCTGGGGCTCGCGACCCGCAACCGACCCGGCACGGGCGTCGCCACGGCCGCGCCGAAGGCCAGAGCTTGGCCGTCCGCCACCAGGTCCGTCAGCCTCCAGAAGGCGGGCCGGCCGGAAGCGTCCGGACCACGGACCTCGTAGCGCCCCCGGCGCAGCGCCAGGCTCTCGATCAGGAGGCCCGCAGCCCCGGGCTGCACGGACCGGTCCGCTCCGCGGCCCGGGCCCTCCGGCTCCAGGGGCCCCAGGCCGAGGATCAGGGCACCGATGGCGCGATCCAGCGCGGGCGGCCGGCTCTTCTGCGCATAGACGCTGGCGCATTCCAGTCCCTGCACCTCGATGCTCTTCACCCTGACCGGAGCGCCGGCCGCGGCGGCCTGGGCCAGTTCCACCGCGATCCACTCGACCCGGGCGCCGTCGGGAACGCTGCCCGCGGGCGCCGGGGTCGGGTCCGACGCGGGCGCGGAGCAGACCGCGTCCTCCACCACCGCATGGATCCAGGCCTCCCTGCCCAGCCAGGCGCCAGGCGGGGGCACAACCAGGTTCCGGACGCGCACGAGCCTGACGTCGAGCGTGCCGTCAGGGTCCCCGGCGGGCGGTCCAAACCGCGTCAGGCGATGGTCCACGTAGGTCGCCAGATGCAGGTCCGTGAGCACCAGCGTTTCGATGGGCAGTTCGGTCTTCCGCGTCGCCGGCATCCCCTGCAGGAACCGGCTGAGGCCCGATTCGCCGTTCCCGTCCACCGGGACGCTCAGTGCCAGGCCGGAGACCGATAGGAAGGTCAGGCGCGGGGCGCCGCCGAAGACTGTTCCTGCGGACACGCCGACGCGCACCGAGTCCGCCCGCAGCAGCGGCTGATTCCCCGCCGCCGGGTCGGGGTCACCGATCTCCAGCTTCGAAAGCGTCACCCCGGGCGGCAGCAGGTGGATCGAGAGGCTGCCGAGCCTGGCGGGCGCGTTCGCCGCCTCCCGGATCCCCTCCTCGGCGCGCCCGCGCAGGGCAGCGCCGAGGATCGGCGGCAGAGCCAGCACACACCCCGCCAGAACCGCGGCCGTGATCAGGAACGCGACCCTGTGGCGCCAAAGAAAGCGCATGGCCTTCCCTCCAGCCGGCGATCGTCCCGTCCGCCTGGCGCCGAACCCGGCGGCCGCGGCCCTCCTGGGACGGCAGTTAAACGGGAAGCGGCCGGCGGCCATTCCGAGGACAACATCCGTCGCTATGACGGCGACATCCATAGAGAACAACTTTTAGGCACTCCGATGACGGTCGCCGGGTTGCCTGCCTCCCACCGCCCCTACATCTTCACCACCGTCAACGGGATCGACTTCTCCTGGCGCCCGTCGATGGACAGGTCGACGGAATAGCGGCCGGGCTTCGCGATGGTGAGTTGCTGGAGGTTGAGGACCAGGTTCGAGACAGCCGAGTCGCCGCCCGGACCCAGGGAGATGTTCAGTTCCGCCTCCAGCGGCGGGATGACCGGCTCGCCATCCTCGGTGACCAAGCGCACCTTGACCCGGTGCTTCCCGGCCTCCAGCCGGCTGAACCGGATGCGGTAGACGATGGCGCACTGCGGATGGGTGGTGGGGAACCCGCGGGTATGGATGGTGTCGAAGGCTCCCAGGACGTTGAGCTTGCCGCCCTGGTCGGTGGCGGCGTCGCAGAGCAGGGCGGCTTCGAAATCCATGGTCGGCTCCGTTCATTCCGGGTTGCGCCGGCGATCATAGGCCGGGCCCAGGCTTCGTCAAGGCGCTCGCCGCCGGGGCACGACCATTCTCAACGCAGAGGCCGCAGAGGAAGTGGCCCATTGTCTGAAAGAGAGACGCGCGGCGACCTTGTCGTGGCGTAGCGCCATGGAAGCGAAGCCGTAAGCCGCGCAGGGAGCGGAACGCTCCCGGAGGAGCGGCTTAGGCCTCTTCGGCCCGACCGAAGTCGGAGCTGAAGATGCCGAATCCGTTCGACAAGCTCACGGCCCTGAGCAGAGTCGAAGGGTTGCTCCACCTCCCCGCCCGCCATCCTGCCGTTCTCTGCGTACCTCTGCGGCCTCTGCGTTGAAAATACCCGCTTGAGCGGAGAGAATCGGCGCGTTGCGCGGCTCGCGCCCGAACGGAGTGGCTTGGAAAGGATCTCGGCCATGGCGCTATCGGCGGTATTCATGTTCATCGTGCTGCTGGTCACCGGCGGAGCCGGCGGCAACGACCTCCTCGACTACCTGCCGACCGACGCCTACTGGAAGGCCAAGGGCGTCAAGCCCGGCGCAGACGCCATGCTCGCCGAGCTCAAGCCCGCCGCGGCGGCGGCCGACGCCGGCGCGCTGATCGCCGACCTCGGCTCCGAGGACTTCAAGATCCGCGAGGCGGCCACCGCCAAGCTCCGGGCCATGGGTGCGCTGGTCGTCCCCCAGCTCCGCGCCGCCGCCGAGAAGACCGCCGACGCCGAAGTGCGCTCCCGCGCCCAGGGCCTGGTGACCGAGCTCACCGCCGCGGCCAAGGGCGGCGAGGTCCGGCGGCTCATGGCCATCCGCACGCTCGGCGAGCTGGGCAAGGCCGAGGCGCTGCCCGCCCTCAAGGGGCTGCTCGACTCCAAGGAGCTCTTCGTCGCCGACTACGCGCAGGCGGCCATCGCCCGCATCGAGGGCCGTCCCTGGACGCGCCCGGCGCCGAGCGCCGAAGAGCGCTGGAGCGACGTCTGGCTGCTGCCCAGGGACAGCGCGGTCGTCGGCCAGCTGTCCCTGCCGCCGGGCGGTCCGGTGGACATCGACAAGCTCTTCAAGGAGGCCAGGGAGAAGGCCGGCGCGGCCGCGACCGATGCCGCCCTGGACTTCGACGCGGTCAAGGCCAGGCTTGCCGATGCGGTCCTCAAGGTCGCCGAGCGCACCGGCAACGTCCGCGTCCACACCGCGACCATCGGCGTGGCCGAGAACGTCGGAAACAACGCCGGCCACATCGGTGTGGTGATCCGCGGCGTCTACGATCCGACAGCGGTCAAGGCGGCCCTGGCCGGCCTGGACGGAACCTCCGAGCAGGTTGATGGCGTCGACGTGGTCAAGTTCCGTGGCGGCGACCACGGCCAGGTGCTCCTGGCCTCCAGGGAGCGCTTTGTGGGCATCCTCGGCGCCGATCAGAAGACCGTCGACGACTTTGCCAGGGGCATGCTCGCCGCCCTCAAGGCCGGCAAGGGCACGCTCGGCGAGAACGCCGGGATGGCCGCGCTGCTCAAGCCGGTCAAGGTGACCGACCAGCTCTGGGCGGTCGCGAGGATGACCGACGCCTACCGCAAGGAGGAGATCCTCGCCGGGCTGGACAGCATCGCCTTCTCCGGCCGGGCCGATGGCGGGGCCCTAGACTTCACCATGACCGCCTCCGGCAAGGACGCCGAGAAGCTCAAAGCCTCCCAGGCGGTCTTCGAGCAGGGCCGCGACCGGGCGCTGGCCCAGATCAGGCAGCTGGCCCAGCAGCTGCCGGCGCTCAAGGCGGCCCAGGACTTCGGCGAGAGCATCAAGCTCGAGGCCAAGGCCGGCGAGGTCGCCGTGCGTGCCAGGATCAAACCCGACCTCTCCCCGGTAGCCATGATGCTGCCGATGATGCTGATGGGGCGCGGCTTCTGAGGGGCGCGGCGGCGGCCGCGGGAAGCCTGACATGATTCCATGAGCACGCCAGACCTCGCCGGTTTCTACTTTTCCGTCCTCCGCCCCGGCGCGCCGGAGCGGCATGTCGCCTTCTCCGACGGCCGGGCCGCGGCCTGGGGGCTTGCGGCGCGCCTGGCGCTCGACGGGGACAGGCTCGACCTCGAGATCGAGGGGTCCGGGCCGGCCGTGGCGACCGTCTGGCTGCAGCCGGGCTTCGCGAACGCCTTCCCGCTGCTGCCCGGCTTCATGATCGGCGATAACCGGCCGGAGGACACCGGCCCGGGCTACCCGCAGCTCGCCGCGCGGCAGGATCTTGCCACCCCACGGATGCTCTCGCCCTTCTGGGGGATCCGCGCCGATCGGGCCACCGCACCCGTCGCCTTCCTCTTCGGCGACGAGGGCATGCGCGCGCTGGCCGTGCCTCCCTACAGCGGCGAGGCCAACGGCCTGCGCCTGTGCCTCTCGCGCGGCATCGGCATATCCATCGGCCACGTGGTCGAGCCCGTCCAGTACGTCCACGACGGCGCCTACGGCCCGGCGGTGCGCGGCTACCACGAGTTCAGGGGAAGCGAGACCTTCGTCTGCCGGCACTTCTCCTCGGCGAGCGGCGACCGCCGCGGCCACGCACCGGTCATTCGCCGGCTCTGCGAACTCATGCACGAGGAAGCCCCGCCAGGCGACGGCGTCCGCGCGACCGTCAAGATGCTGGCCGACGCCATGGTGACGGATGTTCTGACGCCGGCCTCCACGACGCACGCCACGGAGACCGGCGGCGAGCTCTTCAAGATCAAGGACGGCAAGCCCGCCCGGACGCTCACCGAGATCGGCTGGACCGGCGGCGCCATGGCCGCGTATCCCTTCCTGCTCCTGCAGAAGCGCTACGCCCGGCCGGAGCTCGGCGAGTACGCCGTCCGGCGGCTCGACCGGATAGCCCGGGGGGTCAACCCGGCCTCGGGCTTCTTCTGGGACTGCCAGGACGGCGAGCGCGGCCACGCCCGCGGGTGGTGGACGGAGCTGAGCCCGGAGGCCCACTACGCCTACACCAACGGCCACGCCTGCTATTACCTGCTCCGCTCCGCTGACCTCGTGCCCGAGCGCGCACCAGCCTGGATCGCCGCGGCCCGCCGGGTGCTCGACCGGGCGCTCGAGCTGCGGCTGGCCGACGGGAAGTTTCCGGTGTCCTTCGCGCTCGAGAGCGGCGAGCCGCTCCGGGCCGCGGGCTTCGCCGGCTGCTGGTTCGCCGCGGCGCTCGCGCAGCTCCACCGCCACACCGGGGAGAAGAGGTACCGGGATGCCGCGCTGCGCGCCGCGTCCGCCTATGGCGCCGACGTGGCCGCGCTCGCCCCCTGCGCCACGCCCATGGACACGCACAATGCCACCGACGAGGAGGGCAACCTCGCGCTCCTGCACCTCGCGCACGCGCTCCACGCCGGGACCGGCGACGCCGACTGCCTGGCGATGCTCCGGGACAGCGCCGAGTTCGAGATGCTCTGGCGCTATGCCTACAACACGAAGCCGATCCTGCCGCCGCTCGACCGCGCCGACTGGGGCTCCTCGGGCGGCTCGGTGACCTCGGCCCACAACCCGCACATCCACCCGATGCACCTCAACGCGCTCGACCCGGTCCTCTACCTCGGCGAGCGGACCGGCGACCCCTACTGGATCGAGCGCACCCGCGACGCCGTCCGCTATGGCTGCTGCTGCGTGTGCCGGCCTTCCGAGGACTTCGGCTGGGGCCGGCCGGGGTGGCTCTGCGAGCGCTTCTGCCCCTCCGACGGCCTGCTGATCCAGCAGGACCTGCGCACCGGCGAGCCGCGCTCGGTCGGCTGCGACTACCACCCGTGGACGGTGGCGGTCACGCTCGAGGGATTGTGCGGCGGGGCGTGGGAGAGGTTTCCGGAGCTGGGGTGAGACCGGGGCGCGGACGGCGCGCCCCACGACAGGAGGACTGCGGATTCCTGATTGATGATTGCCGATTGTTGATTTCAGAAGGAAGAGGCGCGACGCGACCCCACTTCAACAATCGGAGGTCATCAATCAACAATCGCCAATCCGCCGTTGGTCTCCGCTACAGCCTCAGCTTCTCCAGAATCTCCTCGGTGATCCGGCGGGCCTCCTTGCCCGTGGCGTCGGCCGAGCCGCCCAGGCGCGTGGCGAAGAAGGCGTTGTGCCCGTCGCGGCTGACGCAGCCGACGAACCAGCCGACGGCCGGCGGCCCTCCGGGGGTGGCCTCGCCCGTGCCGGTCTTGCCGTAGAGCACGCGCCCGTCGCGGCGCGAGAGTTCCATGAGCTCGCGGGTGACGCGCTGCGCCTCCGGGGAGAGCGGCAGCTCCCCGGCCCAGAGCCGCCGCAGGAAGGCGACCTGCTCGTCGGCGGAGATGGCCAGCTTCCCCTGGATCCAGAAGGCCCCCTGGCCGCCGTTGGCGTCCATGTTCCCGTAGCCCAGCCGCCGGACGAAGTCGGCCTCGCGCTCGGGGCCGATGCGCCGGGCCAACTCCAGGTAGTACCAGACCACCGAGTTCCGGAGGGCGCTGCGCAGGGTCTGGTCGGCGTTCCAGGCCTGATAGTCGCGCTTGACGCCGTCCCAGGGCAGCGCGAAGTCCGGTCCGCTGGCCACTCCGGTCTCCAGGGCCACCGCGGTGTGTGGAATCTTGAAGGTCGAGCACGGGCTGGCGCGCCGGGCGCAGCCGGCCGGATTGTGGCGGAGCCAGCGGCCGTCCCGGGAATCGTAGAGGACGAAGCTGCCCTCCCGGCCGCCGAAGAACGCCGAGAGGTCGCGCTGCTCCGCGCGCGGCCCGCAGCCGGCGCTCACCGCGGCCAGCGCGAGCAGCGCGGCGCCCCAGAGCCCCGTCCCGTCGAGCCGCCTGCCTCCCGTCGCCATGGTTCGGTCCTCCAGCCGCCGGCATTGTAGGCCGCGCGCTCCGGAGCTCAAGGTGCTCACGGCATCAATAGAAGATCATCGATCGACAATCGCCAAGCCGCCGTCGGCCTCCGGCGGCGAACCGCGAATTTCCTATTGATGATTGCAGATTGTTGATTTCAGAATGACGGGAAGTCCACGAGCCCACCTCGGCAAGCTGAAATCATCAATCGAAAATCGTCAATCCTCCCGTTTCCGTTGCGTTTTTTGTAAGCTCCCGCCGCCGGCCCGTGGTAGGATTGTGAAGTGAGCGGAGCGGAGGAGGGCGGGGTGGTGGAACCGGCGCGGCCCAACGACGGCGAACTGCTGGCCCGGCACGTGGCCGGGGACGGCGGGGCCTTCGCTGAGCTGGTCCGGCGCCACGGCGCCATGGTGCTGGCCGTCTGCCGGCGCCGGCTGGGCGAGTGCGGCGAGGCCGAGGACGCCGCCCAGGCGACCTTCCTGGTCCTGGCGCGCAAGGCCGCGGCGCTCGCCGCCGAGCCGGACATCGGCGGGTGGCTGCACCACGTGGCCAACTTCACCGCCGCCAACGCGCTCCGCGACCGCCGGACCCGCCGCCGTCACGAGGAGGAGGCCAGCGCCATGCGCGAGCACGAGCGTCAGAGCCTGGAGACATCCGGGGCCGGCGAGGACTGGGAGGAGATCCGCCCGGCGCTCGACGCCGCGGTCGGGGCTCTGCCGGCCAAGCTGCGCGGCGTCGTGGTGGCCTGCTATTTCGAGGGGCTGAGCCAGTCGGAGGCCGCCGCGCGGCTCGGGCTCCCCGAGGGCACTGTTGCGGTCTACTGCCGGCGCGGGCTGGAACGCCTGCGCGAGCGGCTTGGGCGCGGCGCGCTGCGGCTCTCGGCCGCGGGGCTCGGCGCGCTCGTCCTTGAACGGGCCGGCGCTGGCGCGGCGACGCCGGCGGCTTTCATTGCATCGGCCTCGGCCGTCGCCAAGGGCGCGGCGGCCGGAGCAGGGGTTCTGACGCTTGCGAAAGGAGCCATGGCGATGCTGTTCTGGAGCAAGATGAAGTTCGTGGCCGCGGCGCTGGTCGCCGCAGCGGTTCTGGCCGCCGGCACGCCGCTGGCCCTGCGGGCCTTCTCCGGCGAGGGCGCCAAGTCCGATCCGGCGGCACCCGCCGCACCGGCTGCGCCGGCCGCCGCGCCCGAGGCCGTCGACGGGCTGAGAGTCACGCTCGCGGCCGACAAGGCCGAGGCCGCGGCCGGCGAGGCCGTCAGGCTGACCGTGACCTTCGAGAACGTCTCGGATGGGGCGCTTAAGGTCAACGTTTTCAGGCTTGCCGCGATGATCCAGGCCACGGGCCCGGATGCCGACGCGGTCGGCAAGTCCGGCGCCGGCATGCTGGTTTCCTCGAACGAGCCCCAGTTGGGCGACTTCGTGGAGATCGTCGCGAAGGCCAAGCGGAGCTTCGAGGTCCAGCTCTCCGGCAACCCGCCGAGGCTCGGCAAGTTCGATGGCGCGGTGCTGCTCAAGCCCGGCACCTACGCCTTCAAGCTGGCCTACGCCAACGACGTCTCCTCCTATGCCGAGTATGCCATGACCGCCCGGATGGGCGCCGAGCCGCGGCGCATCCCGGTGGAGGTTCCCGGCAAGGTCTGGAAGGGCAAGCTCGAGAGCGGGAAGGTCGAGGTCAAGCTCACCGGCAAGTTCGAGCCGCTGCCGGCGGCGCCGAAGGGCGACCCGGGCGACGGGTTCAAGCCCATCCTGGGACCGGGCGGGCCCGGGCCCATCCGCCCGGTGCCGATCCGGCCGGGGTCGGATGACGTGGACAACATCCAGCCGAGGTGAGCCGCGCCCCACACTCCAAAATCAGCGGAACCGTCCGCTCGTTCCCCGGTCTATAGGCGATGGATCGGAAGAACGAAAGGGGACGGCGATGAGAAGCATCCTGGCGATATCCGCGGTCGCGGTTCTGGGGATGGGCGCGGGTCTGGGCGGAGAGAAGGTCCGCCCGGTGCCGGCGGTCAAGCCCGACAAGGCGGCGGTGGAAGCCTATGAGGCCTACAGCCAGGTCGTTGCCAAGACCGCCGCGATGGTCTCGCAGGCCGAGGCCCAGCGCCTGGCCGCGGCCCACAAGCTCCAGGTGCTCAACGTCACCTGGGAGGACACCGGCCGCTACAAGGGCTCCTGCGTGGGGCCGAACATCAGCGACATGACCATCCAGGTCCAGCAGTGCGACCCGCGCACCGGCCAGTACAACCTGACCTGCATGCCGGTCATCCGCCACCCCAATTTCTCGGACGAATCGGCGGACGTTTCCCCGGACAAGTTCTTCCTGCTGGTCGGCAACGAGAAGGGCAAGGATCTGCGCAAGGTCAGCCTGCGCGAGTTCCTGGAGGCGCCCGGCAAGTACCTGCACGACCCCAAGTCGTGGAAGGGCGGGGCCAAGTCGCTCCTGGCCAAGCGCGACACGCACGTGCTGGTCAGCGCCCAGGCCTGCTTCCTGCCGGTGCCGCGCGCCGGCATCGCCGAGTTCAACCCGGTGCTCTTCAACTACCAGTCCTACGCCGGCGACCCGGCGGTGCTGACCATCCTCGCCACCCGCGAGGGCACCAGCGTCACGGTCATCGACAACAAGCGCGACGGCTTCGATGCGGGCATGACCTGGGGCCAGCGGCTCTTCTTCAACCACAAGGGTGAGCGGGCCAGTTTCACCGGCCAGCGCATGAGCGACTTCCTCGACCAGCCCGGCCATGGCAACGCCCCGGGCCAGCCGACCGTCAAGGCCGGCGGCCAGGAAGGGCTCAACCTGGTGCTGCTCATCCAGGTACCGCTCAAGCAGAAGCAGGAGATGCGGTTCCAGGGCGATGCGCTCGCCGACCTCAGTCCGTGCGCGCCCGCGGCAGGCGCCATGAAATGCAGGGAGGAAAGCAACGTCGAGAACGCGGTCATCGGCCACGGCAAGGTCGAGGGACCCTTCACCGAGATCGACAACCTGGACATTGAGCGCGACACCCGGTTCCCGGTGCGGGTGACCGTCCAGTTCTACAAGGCCACCAGCAACGGCGTCGTCTCGGACCAGGACATGTCCGCGATCTCCGCGCAGATCGGCAAGGTCTACAAGGACGCCGACTTCGTGGGCAGCCTGGTGGTCTCCGGCGAGACCGGCCGGCCCACCGAGTACGAGGGCGACAAGACCCAGCCGGCCGACTGGTGGGAGCAGTTCTGGAAGCGTCACCAGCAGAACACCGGCCAGACCCCCGAGCAGACCATGAAGATGCTCCACAAGCTCTACGGGCCCAACTGGCAGCCGCGCAGCGAGCGGGAGCTGGCCAAGGCCCTGGAACTGGGCGCCAGGACAGCCGACAAGTAAGCGCGCCGGGCGGACTTGCGCCCGACGGGCCGCCCGGTGAGAATCCTGCCCGGCGGGCCCCGCCGGGCGGGGGCCCCGCGGAGGCCACCGTCATGGTCAAGAGAAGGACCCCGCTGTTCCCGGCCCTCAGTCTGGTCCTCTTCGTCGGCATGCTGTCCCCGGCGTCGGGCCGGTCCGCAGAGCCACCTGCCGACGAAGCGCTCCAGAAGCAGTGGGATGAGGCCCGAAAGCTATCGAGCGACATCTACGAAATGCTCCGGCAGGCGAAGGGGCCGGACCGGGCCGCTCTCCAGCCCAAGCTCGACAAGATGCTCGCCGAGCACGCCGCCCCCCATCCGGTTGTGCCCCACATTCACCTGGCGCTGGCCTCGCTGCTGGAGGCCGACGCCCCGGACAAGGCCCTGGAGCATGTGCGCACTGCTGTCGAGTATCCGATCAAGACCGACCAGTGGAACTTCGGGCAGCAGGAGGCTCTCCAGAGGATGGCCGCGATCTACGAACGGCAGGGCAAGTATCGTGAGGCCGTTGACGCCCTGCAGAAATGGCAGATATCCGAACCTTGCGGAACGGGCGCCTCCGGCTCCCAGAGCCGGAAGCTGCTGAAGATCCTGGAGCTTCGCCTGCACTATGAGGACTCCGCGTTGGTGTTCGCCGATCTCTGGAAGACCGTCGGGAGCAACGGATGTTTCACGTTCGGCTCCACGGATGATGTCGCCCGCACCATCCGAGCCCTGTATGGGGACAAGCGCCGCGGGGAATTGGCCAAGCGGGTAGACCAGTTTGCCAAGGACAATCGGAAAGGCATGAACGCCGACGCCGACGTCGGCTTGATGTTGCGCTATCGATACCAGTTGGCCGAGGAGCTGCGCGCGCAATTGGAGTTCATCGATGACGCCGGGAAGGCGTCTGTCAAGAAGTTGGTCCGCTTGACCGAGGCCCTGTCGGCAACCGATCGCGCTGGCGTGGCCAGCGGAGAGTTGAAGCGGCTGGCGGACGAGGGGTATGGGGTGCTCTGGCGCGAGAAGCTGGTTGTGCAGGCCCTCCTGGCCAAAGGCGAGGCCGCCCGCGCGGCCGTTTTCGCCTCGGTCCAGTCCCGGCACAACCCGCTGGGCCTCTACGTTCTCGGCAAGCTGGGCGGCGAGGAGAGCATTCGGTGGCTGTCCTCCCGAATCGTCGAGGAGAAGAACGTCTGGGCGCTGCGCAACTACTTCTACGCACTGACCCTCACCGGCGACAGGGACGCCCGCGCCCTCGTGGAGAAGAACGCCGCCACGGTCGATCCCGGAAGCAATGCACCCACTGCGGCCAAATGGGCTCTCGCGGACCAGGAGTGACCGCCATCATGCCCCGAACCACCCCCGCCCCGGCCGCCGTCCGCCGGCTGCTCGGCGCCCAGCGCTTCGCGGTTCTGGCCACCTGCGCCGGCGACCGGCCCCACGCCAGCCTGGTGGCGATCTGGGCCGACCCGGCGTCCGGCGAGATCCTCTTCGTCACCCCGCGCAACACCCTGAAATACCGCAATCTGGCCGCCAACCGCCGGGCCGCGCTGCTCCTCGACAGCCGGCCGGCGCGCTCCGGCGGAGCCAGGGCCGGGGCTGCGCTGACCGTCTCCGGCAGGGTCCGGGAACTCCGCGGCCGCGAGGCGGTGCAGCGGCTGGGCGCTTTCCTGCGCCGCCATCCGGGGATGAAGGCCTTCGCCTCCGCTCCGGGCTGTGCGATCTTCGCCCTGCGCCCGAGCGGAGGCACGCTGGCCACCGGACTCGGGGCCGTCCGGCGGCTGCCGAGGACGCCATGAGACTTCAGGAGAGCGTGATGAACCGGCCGCAAAGAGGCGCAAGAGGCGCAAGAGGCGCAAGAGGCGCAAGGGGAACGGACACTTGTCGGCAGTCAGACGGCGTTCGGGGCACAGACTCCGCAGCATGTCGTTTCAGACCCCTTGAGCGTCTTGCGCCTCTCTGCGGCAATAGCAGGCTCCTCTGGCTTGCGGAGTCCGCCTGGCGCCCGGGCTTGCTGGCCGCCGCAGTCTTGGCGTTCTGCTTCGCCCTCGCCGCTGGCGAGCCGCCCGCCCTGGCGCCGGAGCCCGCGCGCGGCGCGGTGGTCATCAAGCCCGACTTCGAGCCGGAGGCCGAGCGCGCGAAGTGGTCGAAGTCGCCGGTCGCCAAGTGGACCCGGGAAGCCCCCGGCGGCAGATGGTGCCTGGCCGTGGACGTCCCCGCCGAAGGCCGGCGTGGGGCCAGCATGGTCTCTCTGCCGATCGACCTGACGCCCTTCCGCGGGATGGCGCTGCACTTCCAGTGCCGGGCCAGGGCCGAGGGTGTCACCAAGCCGGAGCAGGCCTACAACGGCGTCAAGTTCATGCTCCACTTCAAGGCGCCCAGCGGCGAGCACTGGCGGAACCAGGACAACGTCTTCGGCACCTTCGACTGGAAGACCCTGAGCTTCACCTCGACGATCCCGGAGGACGCCGCGGCCGGCGAGATCTGCCTGGGACTTCAGGACACCTCCGGCAAGGCCTGGTTTGGAGAGATCACCGTGAGCATCGCGCGTCCCCGCCCTCCGAAGCGGCCCGCACCCGACCCGAACGCCCCGCCGGCCTACAAGGGCCACGACCTGCCCCGCCTGCGCGGGGTAATGTCGCCGAACAGCTTCCGCGAGGAGGACCTCCGGGTCCTCGGCGACGAGTGGAAGGCCAACCTGATCCGCTGGCAGCTCAACCGCAACTGGGGCCAGGCCGGCACCGAGCGCGACCTCGCCGATTACGACAGGTGGCTCGACGGCCGGCTCGACGAACTCGAGAAGGCCCTCCCGGTCTGCCGGAAGCACGGCATCCGGGTGGTCATAGACCTCCACGCCCTGCCCGGCGGCCGCGACGAGAGCTCGGACATGGTCATGTTCTACGAGAAGAAGTATCAGGACCACTTCGTGAAGACCTGGGAGAAGATCGCCCGGCGCTTCAAGGGGAACCCGGCGGTCTGGGCCTACGACCTGGTCAACGAGCCGACCTGCGCCAGGCCCACCGAGGCGGGCATGGACAGCCTGACCACCCAGGTGCGCGCGGCCCGGGCGGTCCGGGCCATCGATCCGAAGACCACGATCATCATCGAGGCCGAGGACTGGGCCTCGCCCTCGGCCTTCGTCTGGCTCACGCCGGTGGACGTGCCCAACGTGGTCTACCAGGTGCACATGTACGTGCCTCACGCCTACACCCACCAGGGGGTGGTCAAGGAGCATCCCACCACCGCCGTGCCCTACCCCGGGAAGATCGTTGGCCAGGAGTACGACAAGGAGGCTCTGCGGAAGATTCTCCAGCCGGTGCGCGAGTTCCAGCGGGCCCACAACGTCCACATCTACGTCGGCGAGTTCAGCGCCATCCGCTGGGCGCCGGGCGCGGCCCGGTACCTGGCCGACTGCATCGGCATCTTCGAGGAGTACGGCTGGGACTGGTCCTACCACGCCTACCGCGAGTGGCCGGGCTGGAGCGTCGAGCACGAAAACCTGCCGGCCGACCGCGACAGGCACCAGCCGGCCAAGGCCGATACCGATCGCAAGAAGTTGCTCCTGGAGTGGTTCGCGAAGAACCGGAAGCCGGACGGCCAATAGGGCCGCAAAGAGGCGCAAGCAGCGCAAGGAGTTGGATAGACTGCAGTCTGAGTTCCTCATTTGCGCCTTTTGCCCTTCGACCTTGCTCAGGGCCGTGAGCTTGTCGAACGGCGCTTCTTTGCGGCAAGATGTCTGCTCCGGCTTGCGTCTGTCAGCTTGGTCCGGATAATCGCCCGCACGGAGGATCTCTCATGAGGACCATGCCCCTGCTGCTGTCCGGACTGACGCTCGCTCTCCTCACGCTTCCGACCCACGCGGGCGAGCCCGCCCCGGCCGGCGGGATCCTGGTCAAGTCCGGACAGAAGATCGTCTTCCTGGGAGACTCCATCACCGCCGCCGGCACGGCCCCGCTCGGCTACGTGACGCTGACCATCGCGGGCCTCAAGGCCAACGGGGTCGAGGCCACGGCCGTCGGCGCGGGGGTGAGCGGCCACAAGTCCAACCAGATGCTCGATCGCCTGGAACGCGACGTGCTCAACAGGAAGCCCGACTGGATGACCCTGAGTTGCGGCGTCAACGACGTCTGGCACGGGGCCGGCGGCGTGCCGCTCGAGCAGTACAAGACCAACATCACCGCCATCGTCGACAAGTGCCAGGCCGCCGGGATCAAGGTGGTCATCCTCACGGCCACGGTGATCACCGAGGACCTGGGCGCCGCCAACAACCAGAAGCTGGCCGCCTACAACGACTTCCTGCGGGAGCTCGCCAAGGACAAGGGCTGCCAGCTCGCCGACCTCAACGCCGACTTCCAGGCGATCATCAAGGCGGCGCCCAAGCCCGGCGGCCTGCTTACCTACGACGGTGTGCACATGAACGCCGCCGGCAACCAGGCCATGGCCAGGGGCGTGCTCAAGGCCTTCGGGCTCGACGCTGCGCAACTCGACAAGGCCGGCGAGGCCTGGCTGGACATCCCCAACTCGGTCGAACTCAAGCCCTCCTTCCAGGGCAAGGTGCAGATGACCCTGCGCCAGAAGAACCGCCTCGACGCGATTGCCGCCAAGCACAAGATGACGACCGATCAGATGGTCCAGCTCCTCTTCGGCGCGGACCTGGCCGGCGGCGCGGCGCCCAGGACGCTCGAGGAGATCGAGGCCTTCCTCGACCGCACCGACCGCAAGGACCCTGCCGCGGTGCTCCAGGAGGGGTTCGCCAAGCGAGTGGACGAACTGAAGAAATAGCCGCCGCGAGGAGTAGCCGCAAAGAGAGACGTGGGGCCGGCAGCATTGCCGCAAAGAGGCGCAAGAAGCGCAAGGGGCTTGGTGGTTTCCAGTCCCTGGCCCCTGGCTGCTACTATCCGCTTGCGCATCTTGCGCCTCTTTGCGGCAAAACAGGAAGCCTTCAGCCCCCGCGGCCGTTATTCTTTCTTGACCGCCGCGGCTTCCGGACCGCGATGGAAAGGAACGACGCCATGGCCACCGCCCGACGCATCGCCAAGGTGTGGAAGAGCCAGCCCACCGAGGAGGGCGCCGGGGTGCACCTCAAGCGGGGCTTCGGCCACGCGGAGGTCCCCCGGCTCGATCCCTTCCTTATGCTCGACGACTTCCACAGCGACGACCCGGAGAAGTACCTGCCCGGCTTCCCCTGGCACCCGCACCGCGGCATCGAAACCATCAGCTACGTTCTGGAGGGCCGGGTCGAGCACGGCGACAGCATGGGCAACCGTGGCGTGATCGGCGCCGGCGACGTCCAGTGGATGACCGCCGGCAGCGGCATCATCCACCAGGAGATGCCCAAGGGCGGCCGCGGCAACCTGCTCTGGGGCTTCCAGCTGTGGGCCAATCTGCCCGGGAAGAGCAAGATGATGGACCCGCGCTACCGAGAGGTTAAGAGCGAGACCATCCCGGAGGTCAGGCTCGACTCCGGGGCCCGGGTCAGGGTGGTCGCCGGCCGGGTCGGCGGGGTCGCCGGACCGGTGAGGGACATCGTCACCGCGCCGGAGCTCCTCGACGTCGCCGTGCCGGCCGGCGCGACCTTCCGGCACGCCGTCGCCGACGGGCACACTGTCTTCGCCTACGTCATCGAGGGCCGGGCCTGGTTCGACGAGGCCCACGACCCCTACGGCCACGATGCCGGCAGCGCGCGCTGGTCAAACCTCAAGCGCGAATGCTCCTTCGACGCCGAGACGGTGGTGCTCTACGAGCGCTCCGGCGGCGATGTCGTCGTCACGCCCGGAGACGGCCCGGTCCGCTTCCTGCTGGCCTCCGGCCGGCCCCTCGGCGAGCCGGTGGCCTGGTACGGGCCCATCGTCATGAACACCCAGGAGGAGCTGCGCACCGCCTTCCGCGAATACGAGGAAGGCACCTTCATCAAGCGGAAGTCGTGAGCGTGGAGACGAGCGCTTCGTCCGGGGATGAGGCGAGCCCTGCCTGCCGCACCCTGGTGATCTTCGGGGCCTCCGGGGACCTGACCAGGCGCAAGCTGATCCCGGCCCTCTACAGCCTGGACCGCGACGGCCTGCTGCCGCCGGAGCTGCGCATTGTGGGCTTCTCGCGGACCGCCCCGGGCAACGACGACTTCCGCCGCGGGATGCGCGAGGCCGTGCGCGAGTTCTCCCGCCGGCCGCCGACCGAGGCCGACTGGCCGCGCTTCGCGCTCCGGCTCCACTCCCTGGCCGGCGACTACGCCCGGGACGCGGACTACGCCGCGCTGCAGCGATTCGCCGACGGGCTCTGCCCTCGGGGGGGGAGCGGCTCCTGCCTCTACTACCTCGCCCTGCCGCCGGCGGCGGCGGAGACGGTCCTGGGACAGTTGGCCCGGCTCCGGCGGGAGCGGCCCGGCCCCGGGGACCGCGTGCTCATCGAGAAGCCCTTCGGCTCGGACCTGGAGGGCGCCCGTCGGCTCAACCGGCTCTGCGCCGCCGGGTTCGGCGAGTCCGAGATCGGCCGCATCGACCACTACCTGGCCAAGGACACCGTGCGCAACCTGCTGGTCCTGCGCTTCGGCAACGCCGTCTTCGAGGAACTCTGGAACCGCCGGCACATCGACAACATCCAGATCACCGCGGCCGAGACGCTGGGCGTGGGGTCCCGCGCCGGGTACTACGAGGCCGCCGGCGTGGTCCGCGACATGATCCAGAACCACCTCCTGCAGATCATGGCCCTGGTGGCCATGGAGCCGCCGCTGCCCGGCGACCTGGACTCGGTGCGCACCCACCGCCTGGAGGTCTTCAAGTCCATCCTGCCGGTCGGCCCGGAGGACTTCGCCTTCGGCCAGTACCGCGGCTACCGCGCCGAGCCGGGGGTGGCTCCCGGCTCGCGCACTCCGACCTTCGCGGCGCTGCGCCTGGAGGTCGCCAACTGGCGCTGGCAGGGCGTGCCCTTCTACCTGCGTAGCGGCAAGGCCCTGGGCCGCCGCCTCTCAGAGGTGGTCATCCGCTTCAAGTCCGTGCCGCTGTGCCTGCTGGAGAGCGAGCAGGCCTGCCAGACGGCCCGGCCCAACACCCTGGGCATCCGGCTGCATCCCGACGAGGGCCTGCGGCTGGCCTTCAACGTGCGCTTGCCCGGCTGCGAGCAGCGCCTCGAGCAGACCGAGCTGGACTTCCGCTACTCGCAGCTGGGCGTGGAGCTGCCCGAGGCCTACGAGCGCGTGTTGCTCGACGCTCTGCGCGGAGCACCCCTGGTCTTCCCACGGGCCGACGAGGTCGAGGCCGCCTGGCAGGTGGTCATGCCGCTGGTCGAGGCCGGGGCGCGTCCGGGCACGCCGGAGCTGCCCGTCTACGAACCCGGCAGCTGGGGGCCGGCCGAGGCCGCCGCCCTGCCGGCCCGCGACGGCCGCGCCTGGATCAATCCCCCGGACGGTCCGCCCAAGCCTGGTGCCGCGTGAAGCGCGTCCTGGCCGACGAGTCCGACCTGGCCCGGGCGGCCGCGGAGCGCATCGTGGCCATCGGCCGGGAGGCGCTGGCCGCCCGGGGCCGCTTCGACCTCCTGCTGTCCGGCGGCGGCTCGCCGCTGAAGACCTTCGAGGCCCTCGCCCGCACGGGGGCCGGCGCCGGTCCCGGACTCTGGGCGGCGACCCACTTCTACTGGAGCGACGAGCGCTGCGTGCCGCCGACTGATCCGGCCAGCAACTACGGCCTGGCCCGACAGGCCCTGCTCGCGCCGCTGGGGGTGCCGCCCGAGCGGACCCATCGCATCCGCGCCGAACAGGCTTCTCCGGAGGCCGCCGCCGAGGAGTACGAGCGCATCTGCCCGCCGGCGCCGGACCTGGTCCTGATGGGGCTGGGCGTCGAGGGACATACCGCCTCGCTATTCCCGCAATCTCCGGCCCTGTTGGAGGCCAGCCGGCGCTTCCTGGCGGTGGACGTGCCGGTCGCACCGCACCGGCGCGTGACCATCACGCCGGCGGGGCTGGCCGCGGCCCGGCGGCTCCTGGTGCTGGTCTCCGGCGCCCGCAAGCGCGAGGCCCTGGCGGCGGTCTTCGCGCTGGAGGGCTCCGTTGCGCAGACCCCCGGGCGCCTGGCGCTCGGCGGGGAGTGGTTCGTCGACCGCGCCGCGGACGGCTGATCCGCCGCCGGCCGCCTACTTCCTCAGCTTCCACTCCACGAACTGCAGGATGTGCCCGTTGCGGATGAGCTTGCCGCTCTCCTTGTCCCAGGCGCCGTTGGTCGTGTAGCAACCCAGGCCCTTGGTCTCCTCGGCGTACCGGCCGAAGAGCTCCTCCGCCTTGGCGACGTAGGCGTCGTTCTTCTCCTTGTAGCCGACGTAGGCGTAGATGTTGGACAGGAAGATCCGCCACTCGTTGTAGGCCGGTTTGGTGGCCTCGTAGTCGCCGGCGCAGCCCTCCTTTAGCAGCTTCATGACCTTCTCGTCGCCGGTGCGGTGGTGCAGTTCGCAAAGTCCCTGGGTGGAGTAGTAGTACTGCAGGCAGTTGCCGCCGCCGGAGCCGAGGTACGGCCCGCCCTTCTCCCACTGCATGGTCAGGGGCTTGCTGAATAGGATCAGGGCGTCGTCCAGATACTTCTTCTCCCCGGTCAGGTCGTAGAGCGAGCAGAGGTTGAGGATGCTCCAGCCGAGCTCCCGGGTCTGGACGTTGGGGCTGGGGCTCTTGTCCTGCTTGTCGATCAGCCGGCGCTTCATGCCGGCGTAGTTGTTGAGGGCGCACTCCCGGGCCTGGGGCTCGCCGGTGAGCATGTAGTAGAGGATCAGGCCGCTCGTCCAGTTGTGGCTGGGGATCGGTCCGTAGTAGCCGTCGTTCAGCCCGCCGTGCATGCTGGTGTAGCACTTCTCGTAGCGGGTCATGCCGGTGTAGAACTCGGAGTCGCCGGCCCAGATCTGGTCGACGTCGATGCGGTGCCGGCCCATGGTCACGCCCATGTCGAAGAAGCGGCGGTCGCCGGTGCGCAGCCAGTTGAGCAGCATCATCCAGGTCCAGTCGTAGTGCAGCGAGCTGTAGCCTTCGGCCCAGAGGTTGTCGCCGAAGTCCATCCAGCCGTGCCAGGAGCCGCGCCCGTCGGCGCCGCCCTGCCGGGCGAAGTTGAGGCTGCCGTGGTCCTCGCGCCCGGCCACCGACTGCATCACGCAGCGCATCCACTGGCCGACGGCCTTGTCATAGGCCTCCTTGCCGGACTTGAAGTCCGCCGGGGCGAACCAGCCCGGGGCGGCCTCGGTCCCGGCGCAGTAGGCGGCGTCGGGGCGGGCCAGGAGCGGCGCCGCGACCGTGGCGCGAGCCGCGGCCGCGCCGCGCCCGGAGAAGTCGAGCAGCGTCTCGTGCCCCTTGCGGGTGCTGCCGGAGAGGTGGTAGAAGCCGGCCTTGCGGAACTCCGGGTACTCGGCCGAGTCGTGCCCGCGGTTGCCAGTCGAGCGCGGCCACTCGCCGTCGGTGGGCCACAGCCAGACCTTCAGGCTCGCACCATCGAGCTCGATGGCCTTCTCGTACTGCTCCCAGAAGTGCCGGACGGCGACGGCGAGCTTGCCGTTCGGGCCGGAGAGCGCCACGACGCCGTCGGTGCGCTCGCCCTTCTTGAGCTCTTCGGTGCCGGAGGTCACCCTGAAGTTGAAGCTCTTCCAGTCGTGGCCGGGCGCGCAGTACTGCCCGACGCGCAGCTTGCCGACGGCCTTGGCGCCCTCGCACTCGGCCTCGATCTTGTCGCCGAGGCCCAGCCCCAGGTCGAGCGCCAGGCCGTCGAAGCGGAACCACTTGGCCCGGCCCGGGGCGCGGGTGGTCAGCCCCCCGTCGTTCTCGAACCAGAAGTGGACTCGGACGAGCTTCTGCCCGGCGTAGGCGGTCAGGCGCGCGGTGTAGCCCAGCAGGTTGTTGTGGACGCCCGGGAAGCGCCCGCGCAGGCAGACCGTGGCGCGCATCGGGCCGGCGTTCTCGACGACCACCTCGGTCGGAGCGCCGGCGGCGACCTCGCCGCCGTCCTCCTTGACGACCACGAGGCCCTTGCCGGCGGCGGTGAGCAGTTCCTTGCCGTCGACCTTAAGCGACTCGAAGAGGCTGAACTTCTTTTTGCTGACCGTGAACTCCAGCGGCCCCGTCGAGACTTTGACCGCCTCGGCGCCGTCGTCGACCTTGACCGGGGCGGCCGGCACGGCGGGCTTGCCGGCGTCGGAGACGACGATCTCAACCTTGCCGCTGGCGGGCACGTCGACCTGGGTGTCGAGTAACGCCCAGCGCACCGAGCCGTCGTCCCAGGGCACGGTCTTGACGAACTGCGCCGGGAGCGGCTTGCCGCCGACGGACACCGACAGTCCGGCAACGTCCTTGACCGCGCCCCTGGCGAAGGGCACACCGGAGGTCACCGGTTCCGCGGTGCGCGCGACTCCGGCCGGATCCTCCACGAGGAGCTTCACCTCCAGTGCCAGGGCGGGCGCGGCGGCGCATGCGGCCAGGGTCAGGACGGCGAAAGTCAGGGGGTGGGCGCTCATCGGGCATCTCCTTCCTTGAGTGCGGGCGGCGATTATCGCCGGGGTCGAACGGAGCTGCAAGGCCGCGCCGGCGATCGGCTCCTTTTGCCCTTGAATATGCCCGCCGCCTCGTATAATCACCAAATCCCCAGTTTCGCTTTGCCGGTGCTTCCCGACGCGGCCCGGTCAGCGCGTCGGGGTGGTCAAAGCGTCACCGGAGGCAGGAATGGCCAAGTACAAGACCGAGGACATCCGCAATTTCGTGCTCGTAGGGCACGGATCCACCGGCAAGACCACTCTGGCGGAGGCCATCCTGTTTGCTGCCGGCGCCACCAAGCGCATGGGTTCCATCGACGACGGCTCGAGCCTCTTCGACTTCGAGCCGGACGAGAAGGAGCGCAAGAGCTCCATCGACCTGGCCATCGCCCACTGCTCCTGGGAGGGCAAGGAGCTCAACGTCATCGACACGCCCGGCTATCTCGACTTCATCGGCGAGCCGCTCTCGGCCATGCAGGCCGTCGAGACCGTGCTCATCGCCGTGGACGCCTCCAAGGGCGTTGAGGTTTCGACGCGCAAGCACTGGGACGCGGCCGGGGCGCTGGGCCTCGCCCGGGCCTTCGTCATCACTAAGTCCGACGCGGACTACGGCAAGGCCAGCGAGATCGTCGAGAGCCTGCAGTCGACCTTCGGCACGAGCGTGGCCCTGGCCACCGTGCCGGACGGCGACGGCCCGGCCATGACCAAGGTGACCGACCTGCTCTCGTTGGCCGACGCCACCGGCGACCTCAAGGAGGCCCGAGGCAAGCTGATGGAGGCGATCGTCTCCACCGACGACGCGCTCCTTGAGCGCTACCTGGGCGACGACGCCATCAAGCCTGAGGAGCTCACCGGCGCCTATCAGAAGGCGCTGGCCGCGGGCACGGTCGTGCCCGTGTTCGTGGTTGCCGCGCGCAAGAACCTCATGGGCGTCAAGGAGGTGCTCAGCTTCCTGTCCGCCTACGCCCCCAACCCGCTGGCCGCCAAGGTGCGGACCGTCAAGAAGGGCGAGGAGCCCAAGGCCTTCGAGCCCTCGGCCGGCGGGAAGTTCGCGGCGCGGGTCTTCAAGGTCAAGACCGACGACTACGTCGGGAAGATCAGCTTCTTCAAGGTCTACGCCGGGACCGCCAAGGTCCCCTTCCAGATGACCATCAACAACGCCACCCGGCCGGAGCGCGTCACCGGGTTCCTCCGCCCGATGGGCAAGGAGACCGCTACGATCGAGGAGGTCGTGGGCGGCGACATCCTGGGCGTGGCCAAGATCGACAGCATCGCCTTCGGCGACACCCTCAGCGACGGGCAGATCGACCAGTTCGAGCGGCCCAAGATGCCGGTCCCCATGGTCCAGCAGGCCATCGAGCCCAAGGCCCGGGGCGACGAGCAGAAGATCGTCGGCGCGGTCCGCAAGCTGGCCGACGAGGATCCGACCTTCATGGTCTCGCACAGCGAGCAGACCAAGCAGATGGTCATCAGCGGCATGGGCCAGCTGCACCTGGACATCAAGGTGGCCCGCCTGGCCAGCCGCTTCAAGGTCGGCGCGACCACCAAGCCGCCGAAGATCCCGTACCGCGAGACCATCACCGTCCCGGCCATGGACGTGGAATACACCCACAAGAAGCAGACCGGCGGCTCCGGCCAGTACGCCCGGGTGGTCATCAACCTGGTCCCCGCCGCCCGCGGCGAGGGCTACGAGTTCGTCGACAAGATCTTCGGCGGGGCCATCGACCTGAGCTTCCGCCCGTCGGTCGACAAGGGCATCCAGAACAAGGCCGCCGAGGGCGTGCTGGCCGGCTATCCGGTCGTCGACTTCAAGGCCGAGCTGATCGACGGCAAGACCCACCCGGTGGATTCCAAGGACATCGCCTTCCAGGTGGCCGGCCGCGAGGCCTTCAAGAAGGCCTTCGCCCTGGCCAAGCCCGTGCTGATCGAGCCCATCGTCAACCTGGAGGTGGTGGTGCCCTCCAAGTTCATGGGCGACATCACCGGCGACATCTCCGGCCGGCGCGGGCGCGTCCTGGGCATGGACTCGCTCGGCGACATGCAGGTGGTCAAGGCCCAGGTGCCGCTGGCCGAGGTCCAGAGCTACAGCACGGAGCTGCGCGGCCTGACCGGAGGCGAAGGTTACTACAGCATAGAGCTCAGCCATTACGATGTGGTGCCCGGCAGCATCGCCCAGCAGGTGATCGCCGCGGCCGCCAAGGACAAGCAGGAGAAGGCCGAGGAGTAATCGGCCGCCCGGCAGAGAAGAGAGGCTCGAGGAACATGAAGCAGAAGATCCACCCCAAGTACCACGCCGTGCAGGTGCGCTGCGCCTGCGGTAACGTCATCCAGACCGGCTCCACCAAGAAGGAGTTCTCCATCGCGGTCTGCTCCAACTGCCACCCGTTCTACACCGGAGCGGAGAAGCTGCTGGACGCCGCCGGCCGCGTCGAGCGCTTCCAGAAGCGCTTCGCCTGGACTGGCGACAAGGTCAAGGCCGAGGCCGACAAGCCCAAGATCAAGGCGGCCAAGGGCGCCAAGCCCCTGACCCCGGTCGAGAGCCGCGCCAAGGGCAACAAGGTCAAGGCCGCGGCGGTCGCCGGGACGGCCGGGACCGAGACCGAGGGCAAGGCCAAGGAGGAGCCCAAGAAGCTCGAGGCCGCCAAGGAGAAGGAGTCGGAGCCCAAGGCCGAGAAGTAGCTTCCGGCACACAGCGGGGCCGCGAGGGTGCCTGGCGGAGGCCGGGCGCCGGTTCGCGGCCCCGGCTTTTAGGTGGCGAAGGGACGGAGGCGCTGAGTGGCGAGGACCGGAGGCGTGGTCGTGCGGTGCGTGATTCCGGGAGTCGGATCGCCTGCGGCCTGCTCGTACCCTAGTGCCTCAGTGCCGCAGTCCCTAAGTGCCTCTCCGCTGGTTCAGGAGGTCTGACGTGGCTGCACCGCTCAAGAAGCTCGAGGCCATGCGTGAGCGCTTCAGGGAGTTGGACCGGAAGCTGTCCACCCCGGAGGCGGCCGGAGCGCCCGACTACCCGGGCCTGCTCCGCGAGCACGGGGCGCTCGCCAAGATCGTCCCGGCCTACGAGGAGTATCTCAAGGTCAAGCGCCACCGCGAGGAGGCCGAGGAGCTTGCCGCCGGCTCCGATGCGGACATGGCCGAACTGGCCCGGGCGGAACTGCCCGCCCTCCGGGCGGCCGAGGAGAAGGGGCTGGCCGACGTGAAGCGCCTGGCCTTCACCGAGGACGCCTCCGGCGACCGCGACGTCATCATGGAGATCCGCGCGGCCACCGGCGGCACCGAGGCGGGGCTGTTCGCCAGCGACCTCCTGAAGCTCTACAAGCGCTTCTGCGACCGGCGCGGGCTCAAGATGGAGATCACCGACGAGGGCCGCGGCGAGAAGGACAGCCTGCGCGAGGCGGTGATGATGATCAGCGGCAAGGGCGCCTGGCGGCTCTTCAAGTACGAGGGCGGCGGCCACCGCGTCCAGCGCGTGCCCGAGACCGAGGCCCAGGGGCGGATCCACACTTCGCTGGCGACCGTGGCGGTGCTGCCCAAGGTCGACCCGGTGGAGCTCAAGATCCGGCCCGAGGACCTGGACATCTCCGTCTCGCGGGCCGGCGGCCCCGGCGGCCAGGGCGTCAACACCACCGACTCGGCGGTCAGGATCGTCCACAAGCCCTCCGGCCTGCAGGTCCGGTGCATCGAGAGCCGCTCGCAGCGCCAGAACCGCGAGCGCGGCATGGAGATCCTCCGCGCCAAGCTCTTCGAGCTCGAGCAGACCAAGCAGGCCAGCGCCGTCGGCTCCTCGCGCCGCGCGCAGATCGGCTCCGGCGACCGCTCGGAGCGCGTGCGCACCTACAACTTCCCGCAGAACCGGGTGACCGACCACCGCCTGGAGGGCGAGGAGAAGAACTACTCGCTCGAGAAGGTCATGGCCGGCGACCTCGACGAGATCATCGCCGCGCTCGAGTCCCAGGCCGCCGCCGCCGAGGAGGCCGAGGGGAATGCAGAATGATGAATGCTGAAGGATGAAACTTGGCGGCCCGCCCCGTGTTTCATCATTCATCATCCCTGATTCGTGATTTCGATCGGAGTGCAGGGAGAAGCCCTTGAGTACGGAAAGAGCCTGGACGGTCAAGGATATCCTGAAGTGGACCGTGGATCACTTCAAGAAGGTGGGCGTGCCCAGCGCCCGCCTGAACGCCGAGCTGCTGCTGGCCGATGCCCTGAAGCTACCGGCGCGGCTGGAGCTGCTGCTGGAGCCCGACCGGAAGCTCACCGATGCCGAGCGGGCTGCGTTCCGGGAGCACGTCAAGCGCCGCGCCTCGCGGGAGCCCACCGCCCACATCCTCGGCTCCTGGGGCTTCTACGGCCGCAGCTTCGACGTCACCGCCGACGTGCTCACCCCGCGCTCGGAGACGGAACTCGTCGCCGAGCGGGCCGTCTCCTGGGCCAAGGCCAACGGGGCCAAGACGGCCCTCGACCTGGGCAGCGGTTCGGGCTGCCTGGCGGTGACGCTGGCGCTCGAGGTCAAGGAGCTCAAGGTCGTCGCCACGGACATATCCGAGAAGGCGCTGGCCGTCGCGCGCCGGAACGCCGAGCGGCTCAAGGCCGCGGAACGGGTGGAGTTCCTCCAGGGAGACCTCTTCGGTGCGGTTGGGGGTTGCAGGTTGGAGGTTGGAGGCAACGGGGGCACGGCGTCCGCAGCCGCTTCCGCCTCCCCAACCACCAACCACCAAACTCCAACCGTCTTTGATTTGGTCGTTTCCAACCCCCCCTACATCCCCACCGCGGAGATTGAGAAGCTCATGCCCGAGGTCGCCAAGTGGGAGCCGCGCGGCGCCCTCGATGGCGGGGCCGATGGGCTGGACTTCTACCGCCGACTGGCCGCCGAGTGTGCCAGCCGGTTGCGCTCCGGCGGGGCCGTGGTCCTCGAGATCGGCGACGGGCAGGGGAGGGCGGTGAGCGAGATATTCCGGGCCACAGGCCGGTACGCGGACATCGAGGTGGCGAGGGACCTCTCCGGACTGGAACGGATATTCTCCGCCGTGAGGGCTCAGGGACAATGATGAAGTATGAATGATGAATGCAGAGACCAGGCAGGCTGCTCTGGGTTTCATCATTCAGCATTCATCATTCCGCACTGCTGAGGATCCAGCGTGATTCGCCGCATCCGCGAGCTGATGGCCACCCCCTTCGCCCGGCCCCCGGGCCGGCGGGGCCTCTGGGCGCGCTTTGCGCCGGAGTGGTGCGCGGGTCTTATCTACCTGACTGCAGCGGTGATTGTCGTGAGCAGTGGTCATCGGCTGCTGACCGTGAAGCACTACGAGTTCTCCACGGCTGCCGCCGATGTGCTCCAAGTCTCCGCCGGCGTCGGCTACACGCTCTTCGGCATCGTCATCCTGTTCCTGCCGATGATCGCCGCCGCCAGCACCCTGGCCGCCGAGCGGAGCCGCGGCACCATGGAGGCGCTTGTCCTGACCCCGATCGAGGGCCGCCGGATCTGCCTGGGCCGGCTCCTGTGCGTAGCCGGGCCGTGGCTCCGGCTCTTCCTGTGGGTGCTGCCCATATACATAGTGATCGCTGGTTCGCAGGCGGTCGGAGAACAGGTGGAGCGGCGCGACAAGTGGGCCAGCGTCCACTCGCCGGCAATGGAGGAAAGGCCGGCAATCGACGTGCGTGACCATGCCGGTTGGCGATGGGCGGTGGGCGCGTTCATCCCGAACGTGTTCATGGGGCCGAGGACCGCCGAAGTGGGGCACAGGCGTGACTCGCACCTGTGCTGGACTCCGAGCGGTGCCATCCTCACGGCGGTTCGCTTTCTCAACGACCTGTCGATCTTCTTGTTCGTATCGGCGGGCGCCTACCTGTGCTCGCTCTGGTTCCGGAGTCTGGCAGGAGCGTTGGTGGCGGCGTGGTTGCTGGCGTGGGGGGCCCTGGCCACGGTACTGGCCGCGGACATCTGGGGCATCGTGGCGATCGCACTCATGTACCGTTTTGACTGGCTGGAGTATGCCAAGTCGGACCGGCTCAGGGATTTCTACTACATGATCGCGGCGCCGAGCCTGATGTTCCTGCGTTTCCTCCTGGCGCTGGCCTGTGTACGGCTCGCCGCCGGGAAGTTCGATGCCTGGGCCTGGCGGGAGATGAAGGAAAGGGTGCCGTGATCCACAAGATCCGCGACCTGCTGAACACTCCCTTCGCCCGGCCCCCGGGCCGGCGGGGCCTCTGGGCGCGCTTTGCGCCGGAGTGGTGTGCTCTAACCATCTACCTGGTGGTGGGCTGCATAGTGGTCCTCTATGGACTGCGGCGCTACAGCCTGGATCACGATGAGTTCTGGCCGGTCATGTCGACCGCACTGCAGGTGTCGGCCGGCGTGGCCTACGGCATGTTCGCGATCTGCATCACCGTGTTTCCGCTGGTGTCGGCGGCCCTGACCTTCGCGTCGGAGCGCAGCCGGGGCACCTTCGAGGCCATGATCCTCACACCGCTCGACGGACGGCGGATCGCGGCGATGCGCTGGCTCCATGTGGTGGCGCCCTGGCTGCGGCTCTTCGTCTGGATGCTGCCCGTCTACGGGATGATCGCCGGCAGCGCCATCGCCGAAGAGGTTACGCGCCACTGCCGCTTCAGATGGGACGACGTGGCCGGCTGTTTCGCTCTGGCCCTGGTCCCCAAGGGCTTCATGGCGTTCCTGGTCGCGATCGTGGGCGTACACGAGGACATGAAGTGGTCGCTGGGCGGCTGTGCGCTGGCCGCCGGGCGGTTCTTCGGCGACCTGTGCGTCTTCGCCGTCCTCACCGGCGGAGCCTACCTGTGCTCGGTGCGCTTCAGCACCACGGTGCGCGCCCTGCTGGGGGCGTTCCTGCTGGTGCTGGGCGGGCTGGTCACCGTGCTGACCTTCGACGGCCTGGGCGCTCTGGGGCTGGTCCTGTTTCAGGAACTCCGCGCGTTCAGCTACTCGCAGCACATCCCCGCGATCTACTATGTGCTGGCCGCGCCCCTGGCGACCCTGGCCAGGCTGGCGCTTGGGGCGCTCATGACCCTCCTGGCCGTGCTGCTCTTCAACGCCTGGGCGGTGCGGGAGACGAAGGCGCAGGGATGAAGGCGGCCGGGCCGCGCGCGCCGCGCCGGAGCCGCCGGCTGGCGGATGCCCCCTTCGCCCGCCCGCCTGGCCGGCGGAGCATCTGGGCGCGCTTCGCGCCGGAGTGGTGCGCGCTGGGCGTCGGCCTGGCCGCCGCGGCTGTCTACATCCTGATGCTCCGCGCGCCGTCCCTGTTTATCAAGCTGGCGGTTGGCTTCCACCTGGCCCCTGACCAGGGTGTGCTGTGGCTGCAGCCCAAGACGGTATCCCCGTTCCATTATCTGGCCGCCGCCTCGCTGGTCCATGGCCTGGCCGGCCTGGTCCTGATCTTCGCCCCGGTGGCCTTCATCGTCTCCGCATGGGCGGAGGAGAGGCGCCGGGGCACTCTCGAGCCCATGCTGCTGACGTCGACGCACCACAGTCGCGCCGTCCGCGGACGGTTCCGGTTCGTGGCGCTTCCCTGGATGAGGCTGGCGCTCTACCTGCTGCCCCTCCATTTCGCGGCCCCGCTGCTGGCCAGCGCTTTCGGGGAGGGCCTCCGCGAGTACGGATTCGGCGCCGCACCCTGGAGCGTCCCGGAGCTGTTCTGGCTCGGCAACCTCAGAGACTGGTACATGGAGGACATCCCGGCCTCCAGTCTCCACGGGTGGCTGCTGCCGGCCCTGCGCTGGGGCCACGATGTCTCCTCCCTCTACTTCGCCGCGGCCGTGGCGTACTTCTTCTCGATCCGGACCGTGGAGCCCAGGCGTGCGGCCGTCTGGAGCTATGGCGTCGCCGGCCTGGGCGTGTTCGTGGTTCTGTCCCCGGACTGCTGGTGGCTGCTCGGAACAATCGTGGCGCGCCGGGAGGATGGCTTCTTCGACATGCGCTTCTACTGGTTCCTGGTGCTCCTGGCCGTGGCCCTGCGCGCGACGGTCTCGGTCATGCTCGTTGCGCGCGTGGCCAGCAACTTCGACGCCTACGTCCTGGGCGAGCAACCTGACAGGAAATGACGAATCATGAATGTTGAATGCAGAAACCGGGGCTTGCCCCATGGTTTCATCATTCTTCATCCGCCATTCCGCATTTCCCGAAGACCGTTTGATTTCCTCCCGCCCCGGCATAGAATCGCCGGCGTAGTCCTGTGAGGGGACTGGCTCAGGGTCTGTCATGCAGAAGATAGTCATCGAGGGCGGCAAGCCGCTGCGCGGCGAGGTCGCCGTCTCGGGGTCGAAGAACGCGACGCTGCCGGTGATGGCGGCGTGTCTGCTTGCCGAGGGCGAGTGCCGCATCTCCGGCGCGCCCAGCCTCACCGACATCGACACTCTCGGCAAGGTGCTGGTCAGCCTGGGCGCCAGGGTCGAGCGCGAGGCCGGCGGCGACCTGGCCATCGCCGTCGAGGATGAGACCAAGTCCACGGCCGAGTACGACCTGGTGCGCACCATGCGCGGGTCGATCTGCGTGCTCGGGCCGATCCTGGCCAAGCGCGGCTACGCCAAGGTCAGCCTGCCCGGCGGCTGCGTGATCGGCGCGCGGCCCATCGACCTGCACCTGAAGGGCCTGCAGGCCCTCGGCGCCGAGATCGTCTGCGAGCACGGCTACGTCACCGCCAAGGCCCGGCGCCTGCGCGGCGCCCGCATCTACATGGGCGGGGCCTTCGGCTCCTCGGTGCTGGCCACCGCCAACGTGATGATGGCCGCCTGCCTGGCCGAGGGCCAGACGATCCTGGAACACGCCGCCTGCGAGCCGGAGATCGAGGACCTGGCCCGTTTCCTGATCGACATGGGCGCCTCCATCGAGGGCGCCGGCACCCACCGCCTGCTGATCCGCGGAGTCCGGCGCCTGGACGGGGCGGCCCACCGGGTGATCCCGGACCGCATCGAGGCCGCCACCTACCTGGCCGCCGCCGCCGCCACCCGCGGGCGGGTCACGGTCAAGGGGGCCGACGCCGGGCAGCTGGCCGCGGTCATCGACCGCTTCCAGGAGGCCGGGGCGGCCATCGCGGCCAGCGCCGGTTCGATCACCGCCGAGGGCGGGGACCTCTCGGCCGCGGACGTGACCACGCTGCCCTTCCCGGGCTTCCCCACCGACATGCAGGCCCAGTTCATGGCCATGCTCTCGGTGG
>Ga0302248_1000222_pt1 | contig 61261 bp, 44 predicted proteins | sample AAG_UR_Leu_MG_FD_193528 | JGI IMG/M metagenome (GOLD analysis project Ga0302248, IMG submission 193528) | Enriched activated sludge microbial communities from anaerobic digester in WTTP, New Holstein, Wisconsin, United States - AAG_UR_Leu | ecosystem: Engineered > Bioreactor > Anaerobic >...
ACTGGATCGTCTCGGGAGGAAGACTCTGCGCCCTCGACGCCGACGGCGGCGTGCCCTACGAGACCTTCCTGAGCGAGCCGCTCTTCGCCGGGGCCAGGAATGTCGGCGGCCGGGCGGCCCTGTGCATGAGCTCCGACGGCAAGTCCCTCTACGCCACCAGCACCCAGGCCGACGACGGCTGGGGCAAGAACACCCGGGCCATCCCCTGCGTCTTCCGGGTCGACACGGCCACCCGCAAGGCCGAACCGTTCGTCGGCAAGCCCGGCGAGCCCGGCAAGGAGAAGGAACTGCTGGCCGGCCCGCGCGGCGTGGCCGCCGCCGCGGGGCTGCTCTACGTCGCCGATCCCGAAGCCGGCCGCGTGGCGGTCTTCAAGGAGGAGGACCGGTCCTTCGTCGGCGAGATCAAGTGCGTCCTGCCGCACATCGTCCAGGTCCACCCCAAGACCGGCGCGGTCTACGTGGTCAGCTACGTCCCCGAGGCCAACCCCCGGGCCGACGGGCAGAGCCGGATCACCGACGCCAAGCTGCTCAAGTTCGCGAGCTACAAGGACGAGAAGCCGGCCGTCGAGATGCCCCTGCCCCGGACGGGGCTGAGCCCCAACGGCGGCACCCACCGCATCGCGCTGGACGCCTCGGCCGAACCGCCGCTGCTCTGGGCGCCGGGAGTGCCCTATGCTTCCAAGGGCAGCCACATCGCCTGCTACCGCGACGCCGGCGCCAAGTTCGAGCTGGTGGACGTGCCCGCCCCCAAGGGCCCCTGGGGCAACGGCGCCCGCGACCTGCTGGTCGACCGCGTCCGCGGCGAGTTCTACGTCAAGGTCCAGGGCGAGCAGTGGCACCAGTTCGAGGAGAAGACCGCCAAACTCGTCCGCACGGTGCAGTTCCACAACGTCGGCGGGCCGCGGATGAACGACACCGGCGCGCAGCTGGGCGTGGACGCCGCCGGCAACTACATCACCCACGCCTGGGGCGAGGGCAAGGGGCTGCAGCGCTGGACCCGCGACCTCAAGCCGCTCAAGTGGGAGGGCAAGGACACCAACAGCACCCCCTGGGGCGCGATGATGACCTTCACCCAGAAGTACATGGCGCTGCGCGGCGACGAGATCTACGTGATCAAGCCGGTCAAGGGGCCGCACAGCGTCGAGGTCTACGACCAGGGGCTCAACGTCAAGCGCCGCGCGGTCTGGAACGCCCGGCGGGGCAGCTGCGTGCGGGTCGACGCCAAGGGCAACACCTACGTGACCGCCCCGCTCCGGCAGGAGGGCCGGGACTTCGAGGAGTTCTTCGACGGCAAGCTCGAGAAGATCCCCGACTACTACGGCTCGGTGGGTGCCGGCCACTACTGGTACGTGTACATGGCCGGGGCCATCGTCAAGTTCCCGCCGGCCGGCGGCGCCTTCTACTGGAAGGGCGACAAGGAGGCCGGCCAGGACGCCCCGGGCCTCCCCGAGGCCGTGGCCGCCAAGCCCAAGCTGAAGTTCAACTACCTCGGCGGCGCGGGCCGCAGCCCGCACGTGCCCTGCGAGGTCCAGGGCGCCGACTGGGTGCGCACGGCATTCTCGCCCTACGCCGAGACCTACCCGGACGGCACGCCGGTGTGCATGTGCGAGGGCCAGGGCTTCGACGTCGACGCCTGGGGCCGGGTCTGGCACATCAACCTCTTCCGCTTCCGCGTGGAGGTGGCCGACAACGCCAACAACACGGTGACGACCTTCGGCAAGTACGGCAACCAGGACTCGGGTCCCGACGGGCGGATCAAGACGCCGGCGGTCCCGCTGGCCTGGCCGACCTACGTGGCCGTCAGCGACGACTACGCCTACGTCAACGACACCATCGGGATGCGGGTCGTGCGCGTGAAGCTCAACGCGGCGGCGGAGGAGAGTTGTGAGGTGAAGTAAGGATAGGACGGATGGTTGGAGGTTGTAGGTTGGGGGCTGGAGGACTCGATCCCCTCCGCCTCCAACCTCCCGCCCCCAACCTGCAACCCGAGTCTGAGGGAGATCCATCATGCGTTTCATTCTGACTTGCCCGATCGTCTGGTGTCTGGCGGCGGCTGCCGCGCCGGCCGGCGAGGCGACGCCCGCCGCGCCGCTGGGGCCGGTCCCGCCGGCGGACCTCAAGCCCAACACCTGGACACCGGTCAAGATCGACGCGGCGCTGCCGGCCGATCTCAAGGGCGCGCGCTGGGACACCGGCGACGGCTTCAGCTACTCGGTCTACCGGGCCAAGACCGGCACGGTGCTGATCCGCACGGGCATCGACTGCAAGGCGGCGGGACTTTCGCCCGGCTACTACACCAACACCACCGCCGAGTGGGACCTGGCCACCGACAAGGCCGGCGTCGTCGAGGTCGCCAACTGGGGCGGCGGCTCCTACGGCAAGGGCAAGCTGCTGCCGGCCTTCAAGGACCACCCCACGCCGAGCCCGCGGCACACCTACGACGGCATCTGCTACGTGGAGGAGGAGGATGCGGTCTACGTGATGCTCGGTGCCAACTGGAAGACCTGCCTGGGCGAGGGCATCGAGCCGGAGACCAAGGCCGCCCTGGCTCTCGACGACAACTCCACCTGGCGCTACTCCTTCGCCGAGAAGAAGTGGACGCGCATCGACGGCAGCGTCCGGCAGTTCTGGGGCGGCGTCTCGTCGTTCGAGAACCACATGCGCCACTGGCCGGCCGGCGGCAAGCTGCTCTACTTCAACGACAGCGCCAAGTACTACGCCGAGTTCGACCTCAAGGCCCGCAAGTGGGCGAAGGTCGAGCTCAAGAGCAGGTGTCCGATGTCGCTCTACGAGGCGCGCTCGGCGTGGGACACGAAGCGCGGGCTCTGGGTCTTCCGCCACGGGCCCCAGGCCTGCACCTACGATCCGGCGACGCGGGAGTTCAAGGCCCTGCCGGACCTCTACCCGATGCCCAACCCGGCGCCCAAGGACGAGAAGGACCCGCGCCGCGGCTGCCAGGGCATCGCCTACAACTCGAAGCACGACGTCTACTTCGCCAGCGGCCCGACCGGCAACGACACCTACGTCCTGGAACCCGGGAAGGAAGCCTGGACCAACCTCAAGTGCGGGGATACGCCGCTGCGGGGCTGGGCCTATCTCCAGTACGATCCCAAGACCGACCTGACCGTGCTGAACTACCAGTTCCAGGCCTTCAAGTTCCGCTACGTTCCGGAGAAACCCGCCGCCGGCGGCGGCAAGTAAGGAGTCGACCATGAGAACCCTTCTGACCATCCTGGCATCCCTGCTGATCTCCGGTTTCGCCCCCGCCGCCGAGGGCGGAGCCGGCCAGAAGCTCGAGATGATCGAGCGGCCCGACGCCAAACCGCCGGAGCCGGCCAAGCGCGGCTCGGACTACAAGTTCAACAGCGGCAGGCTCGACGCCCGCTCCATGTGGGGCTGGCGGCTGGAGCTTCCAGATAGTTCCGGACTGGCCTTCGGCGGCATCGCCACCTGGACCATGCAGGAGATGAACGGTGCCCTGGTGCGCTCCGACGACCCGGCGGTGCGCACCCAGGTCCGGCGCGACGGCAAGTGGGTCTTCATCCACGAGGAGCTCCGCAAGAAGAACCCGCTCCAGCCGCACCACGACCGGCTCGAGGGGCTGGTCCGGCCGCTCAAGCTGGTCACGGGGCTGGCCCGGCACATCTACTTCGAGGGCCGCGACGAGGCCGCCGAGAAGGCCTTCGTCGAGAAGGAGATCGCCCCGAAGGCCGCCGAGCTCCTCGGCAAGCTCAAGGACGCGCGCGCCGAGCTCGCCAAGGCCGGCGCCTCGGACGACAAGTACGCCGCCGGCCAGGCGGCCTTCGCGCTCGGCTTCCTCGACAAGGTCGCCCCGGCGGTCGAAGGCCTCGGGACGCGTACCAGCCACGAGAAGCTGCTCGCCCTGCGCCTGGCGCGCGTGGCCCTCGAGCAGGCCGCCGAGGCCCTCGACGCCGAGCCGCCGGCCCGGGCGCTCTCCATGCCCGCCTACGACGCCAAGAGCGGGCTCTTCGCGATCTTCGGCGGCGACCACCTCGACTACATGACCAACGACCTGTGGGTCTTCGACCCCAAGGCGCCGCGCTGGATGCAGCGCCACCCCAAGAGCGCGCCCGAGCCCCGCGCCGACCACACGCTGACCTCCGACGGCCAGGGCCGGCTGACCATGCGCGGCGGCTACCTCTACCAGCGGACGCCGCGGCCCCAGGGCTGGGCCAGCAACAGCTACGTCCACGCCGGCCCGGGCGACTGGGTCTACGACCTGGCCGCCGACGCCTGGACCGGCCCGGCCGACCCGCCGATGCTTCCTCCCGCGACCCGCGGCTACCGCGACGGCGGGCACCTGCCCGAGCACTTCACCGCCGGCGAGCGGCCGGACGCCGCGGCGCACGCGAAGACGCTTGCCGCCCTGCCCGCCAACACCTGGGTCGACCTGAAACCCTCCCCGAAGTTCGCCGGCAACCGCGACTGGGGGACGCTGGGCTGGGACGCCGAGCGGGACATGATCTACTTCTACAACGGCGGGCACTCCGCCTACGCCGGCACCGACGTGGCCCACTACCACCTGGCCACGGGCCGCTGGGACCAGCCGGTGGAGGTCGAGTACCCGCTGATGTACATCGGCGCCTCGGGCAGTTCGGTGCCGGGCTGGAGCTTCAACCGCCGGCCGTGGGTCACGAACCACCTCTGGAACTCCTATCGCTACCACCCGGGCCTGAAGCGCCTGGTCGTCGCCGGGCGCTACACCAGCCCCTGCTGGCCGAAGGGCTGGGGCAACCCGGACGTCAACCTCTACCTCTACGATCCCGACCTGGCCGACTGGGAGAAGCGCGTGCCCAACAACGTCGAGATGTCCTGCATGGGCGCGCAGATCCTGCACGTCCCGGGGCTCGGCATGATCGAGTGGGGCAACTGGCTGCTGGACGACGCCAAGCTCGAGTGGAAGAAGCTCGGCGCCAAGGGCAAGCTGCCCGGCGCGGGCATCGACTTCTGCGGCTTCACCAACGACCCCAAGCGCAACCGGGTGCTCTTCTTCAGCGGCGGGGAGTACAGCGGCAAGCCGTACTCCGGCGAGGTCTTCGCCATGGCCGTGCCGTCGCTCGAGGTCACCAGCTTCAAGCCGGAGGGCTCGGAGCACATCAAGGCCACCTACGCCGGGCGCGAGAACTGCCTGGGCACCTGGGTCCTCCGCGAGGTAGTCTACCACCCGGGGCTCGACATGTTCCTCTTCAGCTCCAACCTGCCCGGCGGCTACACCGCGGCACTGGACGTGAAGGGCAACCGCTGGGTTGGCCTGAAGCTCCCCGGGCCGCACCCCTTCGGGCTGAGCTCGGCCATGGCCTACGACGCCAGGCGCGACCTGATCTACTCGGTGGGCACCCGCGCCGACGTCTCGGCGCTGCGCATCGACCCCAAGACGGTCGAGATCAAGACCCTGGCGGAGATCGTCGCCGAGGCGCCCCCGCCCCAGCCCAGGAAGTGACCCCGTCCACGGCTGTCTCAAGAGCCGGCGAGCATCCCGTCTGCGGAGGCGCAGTATCAACGCAGAGGCCGCGGAGGGACGCAGAGGGGCGCAGAGGAGGGCGGGATATCGGGGGGGGCTGGGGAGGTGGAGCGGATCCCGGATTCGCTCCCAAGGAACTGGCTCGCGACAAGGTGTCGCGCGCCTCTGTCCGGACTAGAGACCATCCCCCTCTGCGGCCTCTGCGTCCCTCCGCGACCTCCGCGTTGAAAACACCCGTTGGGTCAACGATAGATGGGCGATTTGAGATGACCTTGTGAGCCCGGCCGGAGGGCCTCGACGGAGGAGCCCCTCGCGCTATACTGGGCGTTTGGAGGGAGATGGCATGCGCAGGCTGAGCTCGGTCGCCCCTGACTGGTGGGACTACACCACCCTCGATGACGCGATCCTGGCCGACGCCGCCAAGCTCGAGGCCAAGGATCTGCTGGCGCTCTCCCGGCCCGGCTTCCGGGTGGTCTTCTACGACACGCTCGAGGACTTCTACCTGGCCGAGGCGCTCGAGTACATCGCCGCCTGGGGGCAGTCGACGCCCGACAGCCCCGTGGGCATCTGCGGGCCGATCGGGCCGACCGAGCAGCTGCCGCTGGTCGCGCGCCTGGTGAACGAGCTCGACCTGGACCTACGGAAGAAGGGCGCGCACTTCTGGGGCATGGACGAGTGGTTCCTGGACGGCCGCGAGGCGCCCGTCGACCACCCGCTGTCCTTCGCGCGGGCCGACCTCGAGCTCTGCTTCAACCGCATCAAGCCTGAGCTGGCCATGCCCCGCGAGAACCTGCACTTCCCGGCCAAGGACACTCGCGCCTACAGCGCGAGCTACGATGCCGTCCGCTGCGCGGTGATGCAGGGCGGCCAGGGCGAGGTCAAGCACTGGGCCTTCAACGACCCGCCGAAGCGCGAGGGCAAATACCGGGACGCGCCGCCGGCGCCCGAGGAGTACAGGAAGCTCGGCGCGCGGGTGGTCGACCTCCACCCCATGACCGTGATCCAGAACGCCCGGACCTCCGGCGGCGGGAACGTGTCGCTCGTGCCGACCCAGGCGCTCTCGGTCGGGCCGCGCGAGACCTGGAAGGCCGAGAAGGTCTCCATCTGGCACGCCGGCACCCACGACAACCCCTTCGGGATGCGCCTGACCACGCTGATGATCTCGAAGCGCCTGCCGGACAGCGCGGTGCCGATGAGCCTCTTGGCCGACCATCCCAACGTGCAGTTCAACTTCTACCGCCCGGCGATCGGCAGCTGCCAGGCGGAGATGCACTAGCGCCGCCGGAGGCGGCGCAGAGCAGGTGAGCAGGGGAACAGGAGAGCAGGAGAGATGACTCGCCGCGCGGTCCTGGCCATCGCCGCCCACCCGGACGACATCGAGTTCATGATGGCCGGGACGCTCATCCTGCTCCGGCGCGCGGGGTGGGAGCTCCACTACCTGAACCTGGCCGACGGGTCGTGCGGCACGGCCACCGAGAGCGCTCGGAGCATCGCGGCGAAGCGCCTCCGGGAGGCGCAGGCCGCCTGCCGGCTCTTGGGCGCGCGGCACTGGCCGCCGATCGCCAAGGACCTCCAACTCTACCATACGACCGAGACCGTGGCGCGAGTCGTCGCCGTGATCCGGAAGGTGCGGCCGCGGATTATCCTGGCCCAGTCGCCCACTGACTACATGGAAGATCACATCAACGCCTGCCGGATCGCGGTCACCGCGGCCTTCGCGCAGGGGATGCGGAACTTCCCCTGCCGGCCGCGGGTCGCGCCGACGGGCGACGAGGTCACCGTCTACCACGCGCTGCCCTACGGCCTGCGCGACCCGCTCCGGCGGCGCCTCCGCGCCGGGCAGTACGTGGACATCGGCGGGGTCCTCGCGGACAAGCGCGCGGCGCTGGCCGCCCACGCCAGCCAGAAGGAGTGGCTCGACGTCAGCCAGGGGCTCGACGCGTACCTGAAGACCATGGAGGCCATGAGCCGCGAGGTTGGCAGGATGTCGGGCCGCTTCCGCTACGCCGAGGGCTGGCGCCGGCGGAGCCACCTGGGCTTCTCGGCCGCGGACTCCGACCCGCTCGGCGCGGCGCTCGGGAGGCTCTGCCGCGTCGACCGGCGGTACGAGTCCGAACTGGAGAGGGGCTGAGGGCGATGAAGCCACTGCGCAGCGCGCTCGTCCTCGCGGCGCTCCTGGCGCTGGCCGGATGCTCACGCGGCGAGGAGGCTGCGGAGGCCAAGCCGGCCGGCCAGCCGCCGCCGGCGCCCGCCCCGGCTCCGGTTGCGCCGGACCCGGAGCTTGAGGCGCTTGGCCTGAAGGTGTTTGGCAAGCACGAGCACAAGTGGAAGCACTCCGAGCCCCACTATCGATTGGAATTGGGGCGAGACTGGCTCGATGAAGGTAGCCCGGCACCATCAGAAGAGAAGCTTGGAGAAATGCGCAGGATGCCGGGAGTGGTGAGTGTCGAGGTGAAGGACGGCATCCTGCCCTATACGAAGAAGCCGGGCAAGTATGTTCTCGTTACCAAGCTTATCGACCTCTGGTCCGAGGCCGACGTGAACGCCTGGAAGAAGGAGACGGCGGAGAAGTACATGATCCTCGCCGATGTCGGCCGGACCAAGTGGGCCAAGGGCTACTCGGCGGACCGGCGCCCCTGGTACGTGGGCGCCGACCGGCCCGACGAGCAGGTCATCGACATCTGCGTGATGTACATGACCAAGGACGGCTCCTACGCCAAGGCCTGGGTGTACGCCGTCGAGGAACCGTCGGTCATCTTCCGGCACGAGTTCGACAATCTGGTCATCCGGGGCGGGCGCAGTGACGCCACCCGGAAGACCGAGGGCGGCCATGTGTACGAGGTGCAGGACCATGCCGGGAACAGGGAGGGCGCCGTCTGGCTCTCCGGCGAGCGGGTGGTCGTCAAGGTGGCCGGGGACGAGTATCCCGCCGAGCTGATCGAAGGCTACCTCAAGAAGTATCCGAGCGCGTTGGACAATGCGTCGCGGATCGACTTCGGCCGGTGGGCTGCCGAAGAGTTTGCGCTGAGGCTGAGGAGGATCGACGAGGCTGCGGATCGCCTGGCGGCCGGGAAGAAGCAGCGGATCAGCGTCTACGACGAACTGACCGCCCTGCGCACGCGCTTCCCGATCCAGGTCGAAGGCTACAGCCAATCCAAGGACTTCGACTCCCCCGAGAAGCTCCGCGCGCTCCGCAAACAGCTCGGCGACTGGTGGGCCGCCAACAAGGACAAGCTCCGCTGGAACCCGAAGATCCGCGGGTTCGAGGCGGGGGAGTAGGCTAGAAGGTTCCCGAGATTTTCAGGGCTGTCGCCAGTCGTCGAGTCGCGCGAGCGTCGCGGCGACCGCCCCGGCCTGCTCCGGCTCCCGCCGGCGCAGCGGCTCGACGGTGAGGTCCAGGAACATCGGCGTCACCGAGACGTGGCCGGCGGCCAGGGCCGCGGCGTCGGTCCAGTCGTCGGGGTCATGGATCTCCATGTTGCCGTCGACGCTGTAGAAGCAGGCGCCGTCCGGGGCGCCGCCCTTCGACAGGCTCAGGGCTTCGGGCGATGAGCTGGTCGAATCGCCCTCAGGGCAGGCACACGAGCGGTAGAACTCGCGGAAGCCGCTCCGGCCGTGGCGGGTGAGGCGGATGCCCCTGACCGGCCTCCCGCTCGCCGGCAGGTTCACGTTGAAGAGCAGGCCCGGGGTCCAGGGCGCGAGCGCCGCCAGGCGCTCCAGGACCGGCCGGGCGCGCTCCGCGGCCGCCGGGAAGTCGTAGGGCGCGGAAACGTCGAGGCTCAGCGCGACCGCCGGGACGCCGGCGACCGCCGCCTCGGCCGCCGCGCCCACCGTGCCGGAGTAGAAGGCGTTCACCCCGACGTTGGGGCCGGCGTTGATCCCGGAGAGCACCAGCCCCGCCCAGCCCGGCCAGAGCTCGGCGAGCGCCAGCTTCACCGCGTCGGCCGGCGTGCCCCGCACCGCCACGGCCCGCTCGGCGCCGGGGACCTCCGCCGGCCAGCAGGCCACCGGCCGGTGCAGGGTGACGGCGTGGCCGATGCCCGAGGCCGGGCGCTCGGTGGCCGCGGCGCGCACCGTCCCGAGCCGCGCGGCCTCGGCGGCCAGGGCCGCGAAGCCCTCCGCGGCGATGCCGTCGTCACAGCTGACCAGGATGTTCATTTTGCGGGCTGCTTGGTCTTGTTCTTCCGCGGTTTCTCGCCGCCGTCCGGCTTCTTGTCCTCGGGCTTCTTGTCATCCGGCTTCCGGTCGGCGGCGCGGTCGCCGCTGCCGACGCGGGCGTAGCCGGACTTTGACGGGTCGTCGTAGTCGCCGGGCTCCTCCCGGGCCTCGGAGAGCCGCTCGGTGGTGATCTCGATCCGGCCGCCGCCGGGGAGCGGGAAGACCGCCTCCATGACCAGGCCCTTCAGGCCGGCGAGTTGCGCGGAGAGCTGTTTGCCGAGAAGCTGGCCGGCGCGCAGCCAGGAGGCCTCCAGGGCCGGAGCCTCGCGCGGCGAGAGGTACAGGCTGCAGAGCTCCTGGCCGCCGGCGCTGACCGTGACCAGCTCGCAGTCCTCGCCGGCGACGGTCTTCTTCGTGCCCGTGCGCTTCACGGCGATCCGGACGGCGTCCTCGTCGTTCTCCAGGGCGGCCTCCAGCCGCGCGCGGACCGCGGCGTCCCCGATCATGGGCAGGCGACGCCTGAGGCGCTCGCGGCCGGACTCGGCCGCCGACCGCAGCGAGCTGAAGGATATCTCCCGGTAGGTCTTGTGGTCCTTGTCAGCCTCCAGCAGCCAGAGCACCCCGAGGTCGGCGCGCAGGATGGTGGCGGACTTGCCGTCCTCGGCGGTCTCGCGCATCCGGTCGGTGCCCAGCTTCACGGTGAGGCGGCGGGTCGAGAGCTCGACGATGTCCGGCTTGGCGTCGGTTGCGGCCGGGGCCGGGGCCGGGGCCGGGGCGGGCGCCGGGATCGCCGCTGCGGAATCCGGCGCGGCGGCCTTGCCGGGCTCGGCCGGGGCGTCGGCCTTGGGAGCCGGCCTGGGGCCGAACTCCCGCACGATGCGCTCCAGCACCACGTCGGCGCGGGCCGCGGAGGCCGCCAGCAACAGGGCGGCGCCGGCCGCGACCGCGGCCGCCAGATTGACGCCGGTCAGTCTGCGGAGAGCCATGGCGCCATTTTAGCCGCCCTCCCGGAAAGCGCCAGGGACAACCATCGTCCCGGCAGTGCGCCCGGCGACCCGGGCGGGGTGCGCCTCGGCCGATATTCCGGCGCACTCCATAGCCGGAAAGCCGTGAACCAGACTCCCTTGGCGACGTTATGCGTCTGTCAGTGTGCCGTGTGGGCCAAACCTAGGAGCGCAAGCCGATGAATGGCAAGTGGATGAGCGGAGTTATGGTTCTGATGGCCGGGGCCTGGTTCTGGAGTGCCCCGCAGGTGGCTCCCGGCGGCGAGCCCGCCGGGGCCCGGACCTCCCTGGCGGCGCTGGTCGCGGAGATCGCGCCGGCCGACGGCCCGGTGCGGCCGCCGTTCGATCTGGCCAGGCACGACATGGGCCTGGTCCCGCAGAAGGGCGCGGAGCGGACTGCGGAGACGCTCCGCAAGGCCGCGCGCGAGCGCCAGGAGCGGCTGGTCCGGGCCTGGGAGGAACTCAAGCCGGCTTTGGATGGGCTGCGGCGGGACGATCCCGAGATCGCCGCCGAGAGCGCCTTCCTGGCCTACGCCTTCGGCCGGGCGCGGCTCGACGCCGTCCTGGCCGTCACCCGCAAGGCCGGCGCGCCGGCGCGGCTCAGGCTCGCACGGCTGCTCCTGGCCGAGTGCCGCTTCGACGAGGCCGTGGGGGAGCTGACCGCCCTGGCCGACGGCCGGGACGCGGCCGCCCAGCCCGCGCTGGTGGAGCTGGCCCGCCACGCCGAGGAGCGCAAGCGGCTCTCCGCCCTGGTGCCGCTGGTGCCCCTGGCCTTCGACCTGGAGGACTGGCTGGCCGCCAAGTCCCGCGACAAGGCGACCGGCGCGCTGATCGCCGCCGTGCGCCGGGGGACGGCGGCGCCGCTTCCGGAGCTGATCGGGACGCCCACGGGCTACCCGCGCCGGCTGCGCGGCAGCCAGGCGCTGTTCGACTCGCCGGTGGTGATCTATGAAGCGGAGGAGGAGGCGGAGCCCGAGGCGAACGGCGCCGCCGACCTCGTCCGCGGGCCGCTGCCCGGCCCCTGGTTCAAGAACTGGGGGGTGGACGCGAAGAGCCTCGACCGAACCTGGCTCGAGCTCCAGAGCGCCGACCTGATCCTTTACCGCGAGAGGGACGAGATCCTCTCGGGCGACAAGGTCGCCCTCAAGCTCTGGTCGGCCTACGGCGGAACCATGACCATGAAGCTCTACCGCTTCAGGGACCGCGCCGAGTGGGAGGGGATCAGGCCCGAGGCCCTGGCCCGCGCGGAGCCGGTCTGGACCGGGGAGCCGATCTACCGCCTGCTCGACGACAACAACTCGGAGCAGGGCGCGCGCGACGAGGACGTCGGCGTGACCGTCCCCGGGGAGGGCTACTACCTGCTGACCTGCTCGGCGCGCTACGCCCCGCAGCTGGCCGTCCAGAAGTTCTGCGTCAGCCACGCGGCGCTCTGCATCCGCGCCGGGCGGAACCAGGTCGTGGTGGCGGCCGTGGACCGCAGAACCGGCGCGGCCCTGGCCGGCGAGCCGATCGAGGTCGAGATCGCCGGCCGTCCCGATGCCCGGCGGATCGTCGAGCGCCTCAAGCCGGAGAGGGCCGAGGCCTTCCGCGCCGGCCTGGAGGGCGGCTCGGCCGAAGCGCCCCGGGAAGACGGCATGCAGGACAGCCAGCGCCTGCTGGCCTGGTCGAAGGCCTACGTGGAGGGCCAGAAGCTGGCCGAGCGCTACCCGCGGGTGGCCCGGAAGCTCTCCGGCCGCACCGGAAAGGACGGAACCATATCGTTCCCCGCCGACCTCGCCGCCCGCGACTACTCCTACACGCTCAAGGCCCGGCGACCCGGGGCGGGGCTGGCCGAGGTCTCGGTCGGCTACAGCGAGCCGCCCGAGCCGGAGGACCGGGCCAAGGCGGTGGTCTGGTGCGACCAGCCCATCTACCGCCCGGGGAGCACCGTGCACTTCAAGGGGATGGTCCGGCGCTTCAACGGCCTGCGGGTCGCGCCCCACGATGCCAGATGGAAGTCGGCCGTCGACGTCCAAGTGCGCAGCGCCAAGGACGAGGTCCTCTGGAAGGGCCGCTGCGCGCTGTCGGCGGCCGGGGCCTTCAGCGGCGACCTGCGCCTGGCTCCGGCCGCGGAGCTGGGCGCCTACCGCTTCCTGGTCGACGGCCGGGAGGCAGAGCCCTCCGTGCCCTTCACCGTCGAGGAGTTCCGGCTGCCGAGCTACTGGGTCAGCCTGTCGCTCGACCGGCGGGCCCACCGCGGCGGGGAGAAGGCCGCGGGCACCGTTGTGGTGCATTACTTCTCCGGCAAACCGGTCGACGGGGCGGCCGTCGAGCTGGTCCTCGAGACCGGCGAGGCGGACCCGCCGTCGCGGACCGTGGTCACCGACGCCGAGGGCCGCGCCCGGTTCGAACTGGCCGTCCCGCAGGTGCCCCGCGGGCAGAGCCTGCCGCTGCGCGCCACCGTGGCCGACCCCGGCGGGGTGAGCCGCACCCTGACCCGGGACGTGCTGCTGACTGGCGCGCCCTTCAGGCTGCGCGCCGAGGCCCGGCCCTGGCCGGCGGTCCGGGGAACTCCGGTCGAGATCGTGGTCGATGTCACGGGCTGGGACGACCGGCCGGTGGCCGGGGCGAGCGTCACCGTGGCCGGAAGCGGCCGGGCCGCGCTCACCGACGCCGAGGGCCGGGCGACGGTCGCCGCCCGGGCCGCGGCGGACGGTGACGAGCAGGAGTTCGCGGTCACGGCCGCGAAGGACGGCGAGGCGGTCCACGACACCTGCCGCCTCCGCCTGCAGGCCCCGGTCGCCGGCGCCGCGCCGGAGGGTCCGGCGCCGGCCGGAGACGGGCGCCCCGCCCACCGGGATTCCCTCTCGGTGGGCTGCGCCGGCGCCGACGCCGGCGAGCCCCTGACCGTGTCCGTCGAGGTGGACAACGCCCTGGATCAGGAGAGCACCGTACTGCTCTTCGTGGAGAACACCCGGCTGCTGGCCTTCCGCTCGCTGGTGCTCAGACCCGGCAGACACGATGTCTCCATCCCGACCGACCAGGACTTCGCGCCGAACGTGTACGTCTCCGCCCTGGCCTACAACGGCCGCGGAGAGCTGCGGAGCAGCGACAGTCATGTGTCGGTCCGTCCGGTCCACCAGTTCATGACCGTGGAGATCGCCACCGACAAGGCGGAGTACCGGCCAGGCGAGCGCTGCGCCGCCGAGCTGCGCGCCCTGGACCACCGGGGCCGGCCCGTGCCCGGAGCGGAGATCAGCCTGGGGGTGATCCACGAGGCCATCTACTCGCTGCGCGAGGACCCGACCCCCGACCTCCAGGACTTCTACTGGAGGTACTGGCTGCCGAGCTGGCCGCGCGGCGAGTACGACTGCCCGGCGCCCCACTGCCCGCCGGCGGTCTGGCTGCGCGGCCCCAAGTACGCATGGGGGCACATGGAGTCCGGCGGCTTCTTCGGCTACCGCGACGGCGGCGGCCGCAGGAGGGCGGTCGGGCGCTTCGGCGGCAGCGCGGGCAGCGCTCGCGCCGCCGAGGTCCCCCGCCGGGACTTCCGGACCAGCGCCCACTGGGTGGCCGACCTGGTCACGGACGCCGAGGGCCGGGCCCGCACCAGCTTCGCCTTCCCCGACGACATCACCGCCTGGCGCTTCACCGCCCGCGGGCTAACCGCCGACACCCGGGTGGGCTCGGTTCGCGCCAGCCGCCGGACGCTGCTGCCGCTGCAGGTGGAGCTGGCCCTGCCGCGGGCGCTCAGGAGCGGCGACCGCATTACCGCGGCGGCCCTGGTCCACAACAACCGTGGCGCGGGGCGCACGGTCTCGCTGGAGTTCGCGGCGGCGGAAGACGCCGGCCGCTCCGAACTGGCCGTGGCCGCCGGCGGCACGCGCCGCGCCGACGTCCCCCTCGGCCGCGCCGGGAGCGGTGCGGTCAAGTTCACCGCCCGGGTCCGCGACGCCGCCGGGGACGACCGCGACGCCATCGAGCGCAGCGTGCCGGTGGCCCCGCGGGGCTGCCGGGTCGCGCGCAGCTACGGCGGGCTGGTCCGCGACGGCGGCGCCGTGCCGCTGGCGCTCGGCGGCGAGCTGCTGCCCGGCTCGCTCCGGGCCAGCGTGGCCGTCGAGCCGGGCCTGGCCGGGCCGGTGGAGTCGGCGCTCGACGGACTGATCGGGTACCCCTACGGCTGCGTGGAGCAGACCATGAGCCGCTTCATGCCCGCGGTGGTGGCCGGCCGGGCCATGAGGGCCGCCGGGATCGAGAGCCCCCGGGCCGGGGAGCTCCCGGACATCTTCGAGAAGGGCCTGGCCCGCCTGGCCGGCTTCCAGCACGCGGACGGCGGCTGGGGCTGGTGGCAGCAGGACCCGACCAACGACTTCATGACCGCCTACGTGCTGGAGGGGCTGGTCCTGTGCCGTTCCGCCGGCCACGCCGTGCCGGCGGGCATGATCGACCGCGGCGAGAAGTACCTGGCCGCGCGGCTCCTCGACGGCAAGCTCAGCGGCCACAACGTGGGCGCGGTCGGCGATGTCGACATCCGCGTCTTCGCGGCGCACTCCCTGGGCGTCTGCTACTCCCGGGAGCCGGAGCGGTACGGCGAGGCTTCCGCGAGGGTGCTGGCGGAGCTGAGGAAAGCCGCGCCGCAGAAGGAGGGCGGCTGGTCCGACCGGGACGCGGCGCTGCGCGGCGACGCCCTGCGTCTGCTCGGCGACCGGGCGGCCGCGGAGGCCGCCCTGGAAGGGCTGGCCAACCGGGCGGCGCCCGCCGCCGGCGACCGGCGTTCGACCCTGACCGCCGCGACGGTCCTGGAGCTGGGCGCCGCGCTCCGGCCCGCCGACGGACGCTGGGCGGCGCTGGGGCAGCGGCTGGTCGGCGCCCGCAAGGGCGGCGGCTGGGGCGACACCGTGGCCTCGGCCGCCGCGGTGCGCGGCCTGGCCGCCGTGCTGGCCGCCGCCAGCGGCGAGCCCGGGCCGGTGGAGGTCCTGCTCGACGGGCGGGTCGTGGCCACGCTGACCCCGGAGCGCAACCGCCGCGCGGCCATCGAGCTCGGCGCGGAGCTGGCCGGCTGCCGGGAGATCGTCCTGCGGCCCAAGCGGAAGGACTCCGCCGGCTTCTGGTCGGCGCGGGTCGAGGGCTGGCTGGAGAAGCCGCCGGCGCCGCCGGCCAACCCGGACGTGCGGATTGCCTGCCGGTACTTCCGCCTGGCGCCCGAGCGCGCGGAGATCCCGGTCGGGGCCGACGGGCGGTTGGCCGTCGCTGCCGGCACGACCATCGAGGTGCGCCTGGAGTACGAGCTGGCCAGGCCGCTCTCCTACCTGCGCATCTCCCTCCCCCGGCCGGCCGGGGTCGAGCTCGTCAGGCAGCCGGACTTCGCCAAGGGCAAGCTGGTGGCCTTCGAGGAGCGCGACGACGGCCTGCACTGCTTCGCCGACGCCTGGGAGGCCGGCCGTCACGAGGTCAGCCTGCTGGTCCGCCCGGAATTCGCCGGCGAGGTCTTCGCGCCGCCGCCGGAGTTCGAGCCCATGTACGGCGACGCCGTGCCGGTGGCCGTCAGGGCTGCGCAGACCTGGGTGATGGGCCGCTAGCAACCCGTTGAAAAAGTGCCGGGGTCGCGACACTTGAGATCGTGGCCTCAGGCGAGGAACGACGACGAAGGCGTGTCCGAGAGACACGCCGAGGAGGAGTGACGCAGCATGAGGCCGCAAGATCAAGTGTCCCTTCGGGCCTTCGCCGCGCCGAAGGGGCTTCGGCCCCGCAGGCGGGTTGCGATCGGACGGCCCGTCTGCGGCGTTGCCGTTCGACAGGCTCACGGCCTAGGCCCTGAGCGTAGTCGATGGGCCCTTCGACTCGCCATCGGGTTCGCTCAGGGCCCCGAGCATGGCCGAGGGGCTCGTCGTCGCCGTGTCGCTGCGGACACGGCTTCCTCCTCGCGCCTTGCATCCGGGCCATCCGGTCGCAACGCGATCCCCGGCACTTTTTCAACGGGCTGCTAGATCCCCCGGTTCAGTTTCACCATTCAGCGTTCACCATTCTGCATTGGCGGTTCCGCACCTCTGCTGCGGACTCGTTCAGAACTTCCTCCGGTTCGCCGCGCACCACTTCCTCCAGGCGGCGGCAAGTTCCTCCGGAGTTCCTGCGATCTCCCGGTGGCCGGTGATCTTCTCCAGGGCCTCGGCGGTCACGTCGACCAGCAGCCGGGTCTGTCGACCGCGGGGCCCGGCGTGGCCGGAGCCCGGCCGGAACGCCTCCGCGCCGGTCGTCACCTCCACGACCCAGCGCGGGTCCAGGCCGACCTCGGCCAGCGTGGGGACGGCCGCCGGGTCGCCGATCTCGCCCAGCGCCCAGATGCGCGTGCCCAGTCCCGCGTCGGAGCGGACGATGCCGGCCGCCAGCTCCGGGACAAGCTCGCGGGCCCGGAATTTCGCGGCGGTCCAGGCGGCCAGGTCCCCGCAGCCGGGGCGTTCGTAGTCGTAGATCAGGAGCATGCGCGCCGTCCGGCAGGCCTCGCGTTCCAGCCCCAGGTCGGCGGCCGTGAGGCAGGCGCCCCAGTTGAGATCCATCTGGGCGGGGTTGTCGAAGATCCGGAGCCCCCGGCGGATCTGCTCACGGGCCTCGGCGTCGTCCGGGCCCGGGGCGGGGGCGGGGGAGGGGGGCTTGGGCGCGATCGGGGCCGGCTCCGGCGCTGCGGCGTTCCCCAGCGCCGCCTCCAGCCGGCGGTCGTCCACGCCGGGCAGCGGCGCGGCCCGGCGCAGGCGGGCCAGGGCCGCGGCGGCCGAGCGGCCCAGGTCTCCGCGGTCCTCGCGCAGCAGGCTCGCGAGCTGGGCGGCGAGCTTACGATCGCCGCTCATGCCGGCCAGCCGGCATCCGACCTCGGCGGCGGCCGGGCTGGCGCCGGCCATCATCTCGGCGGCCAGCTCCGAGGCCAGGCGGCGGTCGCGCGTGGCCATGAACTGCTCGAGATTGTTGAGCGGCAGGGGGCCGATCTGGGAGCCGGCCGGCGGGTTGGGATTGGCCGCGAGCCACTCGCGCATCCGCCGGGCGACCTGGGCCGCGGTCCAGCGCGGCTCGTAGCCGACGTGATAGGCCAGTGCCCAGGACAGGGCCACGTCGTCCCGGCCGTGCATGACGGCCGCGCGGAGCGCCGGCCAGTTGCGAGCCTCGGCCAGCTGCTTCACGGCGAGGTGCCCGCCGCGGCGCCCGTCGGCGAAGACCGCGTGCCAGGCCTCCAGGTCCACGCCGGACTCCGGCGGGACCAGGCGGTCGAGGGATTCCTGCGTCGGCGGGTCCGGGCGCTCCGCCGCGAAAGCGGGCTGGCCGCCGGCTGAGAGGCCGGCGGCCAGCAGGAACGCGATCTGGCGGAGGCGGTTCATCTTGCTCGCGGGGCGCCTTCTCCCGGGACTACTTGGCCGGCTCGGCGGGCGCGTCCCCCTCGGCCGGCTCCTTGGGCTGGTCGGCGGGGGCCGGCTCCTTCTTGGCCGGCGGCTTGCCGGGCATCTCGGGCAGCGGCTCGGCGTTGAAGTCGAGCTCCTCGCCGGCCTTGATCACGGTGAGCTTGGCCGGAGCCTTGAACCTGCCGGCGAGCATGGCCTCGCTCAGAGGGTCCTCGATGTAGCGCTCCAGCGCCCGCCGCAGCGGCCGCGCGCCGAAGTCCGGGTTGTAGCCCTTGTCGATCAGGAACTCGCGGGCCTCGTCGGAGATGACCATCTCGAAGCCCTTCTCCAGGAGGCGCTTGAGCACCTGGGCGGTCTCGATGTGGATGATGTTCCTGAGGTCCTCGCGGTTGAGCTGCCGGAAGACGATGATGTCGTCCAGGCGGTTGATGAACTCCGGCCGGAACTGCTTCTCCATCTCGTCGCGCAGGGTCTTCTTCATGCCGTCGTAGGTGACCTCCGCCGAGCGCTTGGCGAAGCCCATCACGCCCTGGTTCTTGATCAGCTGCGCGCCGATGTTCGAGGTCATGATCAACACGGTGTTGCGGAAGTCCACGTGCCGGCCGAAGGAGTCGGTGAGCTTGCCCTCCTCCATGATCTGCAGCAGGATGTTGAAGACGTCGTTGTGGGCCTTCTCGATCTCGTCGAAGAGCACCACCGAGTAGGGCCGGCGGCGGATGCGTTCGGTGAGCTGCCCGCCCTCCTCGTAGCCGACGTAGCCGGGAGGGGCGCCGACCATCCGGCTGACGTTGTGCTTCTCCATGTACTCGGACATGTCGATCTGCACCAGCGCGTCGGACGAGCCGAAGAGGAACTCGGCCAGGGCCCGGGCCATCAGCGTCTTGCCCACGCCGGTGGGGCCGAGGAAGACGAACGAGCCGACCGGCCGGCGCGGGTCCTTGAGGCCGGCGCGGCTGCGGCGGATCGCCCGGGAGAGCCCCTGGATGGCCTCGTGCTGGCTGACCACCTTCTTGTGGAGCTCGTCCTCCATCTTGAGCAGCCGCTCGGTCTCCTTGTCGGCCATGCGCTGCAGCGGGATGCCGGTCATGGCCCCGACCACCTCGCGGATGTCCTCGGGGGAGACGGTGCCGCGGGTCTCGCGGGCCTTCTCGCGCCAGGCGCGCTGGATGCGGCGCATCTCGGCGCGGAGCTGCTCGGCCTGGTCGCGGAACTTGGCGGCGGTCTCGAAGTTCTGCTCGGCGACGGCCTGCTCCTTCTCGCGTTCGAGCTTGGCCACCTGGTCCTCGATGTCCTTGAGGTCCGGCGGGCGGGTCATGGCCCGCAGCCGCACCCGCGAGCCGGACTCGTCGATCACGTCGATGGCCTTGTCGGGCATGAAGCGCCCGGTGATGTAGCGGTCGGCGAGCTTGACCGCCTCTTCCAGCGTCTCGTCCGGGAAGGTGACCAGGTGGTGGGCCTCGTACTTGTCGCGCAGGCCCTTGAGGATGAGCAGGGTCTCCTCGGGGGTCGGCGGGTTGACGGTGATGGTCTGGAAGCGCCGCTCCAGCGCCGCGTCCTTTTCGATGTACTTGCGGTACTCGTCGAAGGTGGTAGCGCCGATGCACTGGACCTCGCCGCGGGCCAGGGCGGGCTTGAGGACGTTCGAGGCGTCGATGGAGCCCTCGGCCCCGCCGGCGCCCACCAGGGTGTGCAGCTCGTCGATGAAGAGGATCACGGTGTTGGCCGAGCGCCGGACCTCGTTCATGACCGCCTTGATGCGCTCCTCGAACTGGCCGCGGTACTTGGTGCCGGCGACCATCAGGGCCAGGTCCAGGATGATGATGCGCTTGTTGCGGAGGATCTCCGGGACGTCGCCCTTGACCACGCGCTGGGCGAAGCCCTCGACGATGGCGGTCTTGCCCACGCCGGCCTCGCCGAGGAGCACCGGGTTGTTCTTGGTGCGCCGCGACAGGATCTGCAGCACGCGCTCGATCTCGGTGGCCCGGCCGATGACCGGGTCGAGCTTGCCCTCGCGGGCCAGCGCGGTGAGGTCGCGGCCGAAGGAGTCGAGGGCTGGGGTCTTGCTTTCCTTGCCGCCCTCGCCGGCCTGGGCGCCGCCGCCCGGGCCGCCGCCGGGCGCCGAGCCGGGCTCGCCACCCCCGCCGCCGCCGCCGGGGCCGCCCCCGCCGCCGCCGGGGGCCTGCCCGCCTTCGGCCTGGGCCTCGGGCGAGCCGGTCAGGAACTCCATGACCTCGTTGCGGACGTCGTCGAGCTTGAGGCCGAGGTTGAGGAGCACCTGCGCGGCGATGCCCTCGCTCTCGCGGAGCAGCCCGAGCAGCAGGTGCTCGGTGCCCACGTAGTTGTGGTCGAGGTTCCGGGCCTCCTCCATGGAGAGCTCCAGGACCTTCTTGGCCCGGCTGGTGTAGGGCTTGTCGCCCTTGGTGGCGGTGGCCGGCCCGGTGCGGACCAGCTTCTCGACTTCGAGGCGGACCTTCTCGAGGTCCACGCCGAGGTTCTCCAGGACGTTGGCGGCGACGCCCGAGCCCTCCTTGACCAGCCCGAGCAGGATGTGCTCGGTGCCCACGTAATCGTGGTTGAAGCGGATGGCCTCCTGGCGGGCGTAGGTCATCACCTTCCGGGCGCGCTCGGTGAAGCGGTCGAACATGGGATCCTCCGGGGCGGGCGGCGGCGCCGAATGCGCCGCGTGCTCCGCTGCCATCTGTCTAACGCGGGGTATTATGCCGGGCTTCCTGGATTTGGCAACCGACGGACGGCGGAGTAGTCAGGGTTCGGCAGGAACAAGCACGAGCCGGAAGCCGACGGAGTCGTCTGCGACCGTCGGGGCATCAGCGGCACGCTGCGAAGAGCGACAGAACCACGTGCGGTGGCACCACGCCCCGCCCCGCGATACCCGCTCCGCGCCAGCGACTGGCCCCGTCGGATCACACCTCGGGCTCTTGGCATAGTAGCCCCGATCGTACCAGTCCTCGCACCACTCCCATACGTTACCGTGCATGTCGTGTAGTCCCCAGGCGTTGGGCTTCCTCATGCCCACTGGATGACACCTGCCCCCCGGGGCAGCGTCGAACCAAGCATAATCCGCCAGGACTTCGTCGGCGGCCCCGGAGCAGAACCGGGTCCTAGTGCCGGCTCGGCAGGCCCACTCCCATTCGGCCTCAGTCGGCAGACGGAACTGACCCTTATCTATCCCCAGGCCGTTTAGCTTTCTTCCGAACTCTTGGCAGCTGTTCCAGGAGACGTTGCTCACCGGATTCTTAACACCTTTGAACTCGCAGGGGTTCGTCCCCATCACCTTCTCCCATTGTTCCTGGGTTACCTCATACTTGCCGATGTAGAAGGGCCGGGTGATCACCACCCAGTGCTGCATCTCGTCTTCGTCGCGGGCCTTCTCGTCCGCAGGACTGCCCATTTTGAACCGCCCCGCCGGGATGAGGAGCAACTCCAGCTTGACGCCGTCGCCCAAATCCACGGTCTTCTCGACCGGCACCCCGAGCTTGGCCGCCGCCTCGGCCTGGCGGCGCTTGGCCTCGTCGGCGTCGAACCACCAGACGGTGTAAGCCCGCCACAGCCAGAAGCCGAGAAGTCCCAGGGCGATGACGCCGCAGACCGCCACGTAGAAGCCGGTCAGGCTCTTTCTGGTCTTTGCGGTGGCAGGCTGCTCAGTAGCTTCGGCCATGCGCCCGATGGTAGCCGGCCCCGCCGGGGGCGCAATCCCGATTCCGGGACCATCCCCAGTCTCGGAGGAGCGCAGAACGGGGCGGGTCCGGTGCACGGGGTGGGCCGGTCTCTACCGCTCGGAGGGCATCCTGCCCTTCGAGTTGCCACGAAGCTGCCCTATCGCCGTCCGTGGCTTCGGGCACCTTCGACGCCGAGCCCGGCCCACCCCGTGCACCGGACCCACGATGGCCGGGCGACGAAGGTCCAGAGCCGGGGGAGGAGTTGGCCGGCGCTTAGAACGCCGAAGGCCCGGAAGGCCGGGAGGCGTTCTCGCGCAGCGAGCGGCCAGGGATGGCCGCGAGCGGTAGGCCAACGCCTCTCCCAGCTCTGGACCCGGGTTCCACGACGGCGCCACGCAGACTGGGGATGAACATATTCCAATTCCGGTTGCAGCCAGTTCGGCGGTGGAGGCTTGAGGCCGCGGACCTCTTTCCGGCGCCGCGCGCGCTTGACACCCGCCACGCGTTGTCTAACATCTGCCCATACGAGCCGTCGAGCCGAGACGAGGTTGAGGCTCCGGCCGCAGGCCGAACGAATCCCGGGCGAATGGAACGCCCGGGAGCGAACAGGAGGAGTCAGATGCCGAAGTTGTTCATTCCCGGTCCGGTCAATGTGGGCGACGACGTTCTCAAGGCCATGGGCACCCCGGTGATCCCGCACCGCGGCAAGGGCTTCGAGGAGCTCTACTCCCGCGTGCAGGACAAGCTCCGCAAGGTGCTGTACACCAAGAACGCGGTGTTCCTGTCCACCTCGGCCGCCACCGGTCTGTGGGAGTCCTTCGCCCGGAACTGCTGCGCCAAGAAGGCCCTGGTCACCATGTGCGGCGCCTTCTCCGACCGCTGGTACGACGTCTTCAAGCTCAACGGCAAGCAGGCCGACAAGTTGCAGGTCGAGTGGGGCAAGGCGGTCACCGCGGACATGATCGCCAGCGCCCTCAAGAAGGGCGGCTACGACTGCTTCGCCATGGTCCACAACGAGACCTCCACGGGCGTCATGCACCGCCTCGACGAGGTCGCGGAGGTCATGAAGGACTTCCCCGAAGTGGTCTGGGGCGTCGACGCGGTGAGCTCGCTCACCGGCGTGAAGATCGAGGTGGACAAGCTGGGCATCGATTTCATTCTGGCCAGCACCCAGAAGTGCTTCGGGATGCCCCCGGGCTTCGCCGTCTCGCCGGTGAGCGAGAAGGCCTTCGAGCGCGCCAAGACGGTCGAGAACCGCGGCTACTACTTCGACCTGCTGGCCATGAAGGAGAGCCACGACAAGAACCAGACGGTCTACACCCCGTCGGTCAGCCACCTCTTCGCCATGGACAAGCAGCTCGACAAGATGCTGGCCGAGGGGCTCGACGCCCGCTTCGCCCGCCACAAGGCCATGGCCGACTTCGTGCGCGGCTGGGTCAAGAAGAGCGGCCTGGGCATCTTCCCGCAGGAGGGCTACTGGTCGGACACCCTCACGGTGGTCGCCAACACCAAGGGCATCGACGTGTCCGAGCTCAACAAGTTCCTCAAGGCCGAGAAGGACGCCCAGCTGGCCGACGGCTACAGCAAGCTCAAGGGCAAGACCTTCCGCATCCCGCACATGGCCGACCTGACCATGGAGGACATGAAGAACATCACCTCCTGGATCGAGGAGGGGGCCAAGAAGCAGGGGAAGTGGTAGGCTCCGCTTCCCTGGTTCGGTAATCAGCGATGGAACCCCGGCCGCCCCCGCGGCGGCCGAGGACGCATGTTTAAGGAGTGCCGGGAATGACCAGGATTCTCATTGCCGACGACATGAGCCCGCGCGCCGCCGAGCTGCTCAAGGAGGCGGGCATCGAGGTCGTCGTGAAGATCAAGCAGACCGAGGACCAGCTTGCGGCCCTCGCCCCCGAGTACGACGGGATCATGGTGCGCAGCGCCTCCAAGATCACCGCCAAGATCATCGCCGCCGGGAAGAACCTCAAGATCCTCGGCCGGGCCGGCGTGGGCGTCGACAACATCGACGTCAAGGCCGCCACCGCCCGGGGCGTGGTGGTCATGAACACGCCCTTCGGCAACACCACCAGCGCCGCCGAGCACACCGTGGCCATGATGATGGCCCTGGCGCGCAACATCCCGCGCGCCGACCAGAAGCTCCGCGCCGGCGAGTGGGACAAGAAGAGCTTCACCGGTGTGGAGCTCGAGGGCAAGACCCTCGGCGTCGTGGGGCTGGGCAAGATCGGCCAGAAGGTGGCCCGCGCGGCCATCGGGCTGGAGATGAAGGTGCTGGCCCACGACCCGGTCGTGACCCCGGAGCGCGCCGCCGAGCTCGGCGTGGAGCTGGCCCCCCTCGACAAGGTGCTCACCAGCTGCGACTTCCTGACCCTGCACGTGCCGCTCAACGACTCCACCCGGAATCTCGTCGGCGAGAAGGTCCTGGCCTCGATGAAGAAGGGCGTGCGGATCGTCAACGTCTCGCGCGGCGGGGTGGTCGACGAGGCGGCCCTGGCCGCGGCCATCAAGAGCGGGCACGTCGCCGGCGCGGCGCTCGACGTCTTCGCCAAGGAGCCGACCACCGAGTCGCCGCTCTTCGGCCTGCCCGGCGTGGTCGTGACCCCGCACCTGGGCGCCTCGACCGAGGAGGCCCAGGAGCGCGTGGCCGAGGACCTGGCCGTCCAGTTCGTCACCTTCTTCAAGGAGGGGCGGGCCGTCAACGCGGTCAACCTCTCGATCACCCTGGACAAGCGTATCGAGCCCTGGGCCGTGCTCGCCGAGAAGCTCGGCGCCATGGTCGCGGGCCTGGCCGCCAAGCAGGTCGCGCGCCTGCGGGTGGGCTGCTACGGCGAGCTGGCGAACCTCGACAGCAAGGCCGTTTCGGTCTGCGCGCTCAAGGGCTTCCTGAGCCACACCGCCGACCGCGGGAACGTCAACCTGGTCAACGCGCCGGGCATCGCCGCCGACCGGGGGCTGGAGGTCAACGAGGAGAAGAGCGCCAAGGCGCGCAACTTCGCCTCGCTGCTGCGGGTCGAGGCGGTGGCCTCCGACGGCGCGCGCCGCTCGGTGTCGGGCACGCTCTTCGACGGCCGCGTCGAGAGAATCGTGGGCATCGACGACTTCGACGTGGATCTGGCCCCGGCCGACAACGTCCTGGTCATGCGTTACCCGGACAAGCCCGGCATGGTCGGCATCTTCGGCACGGTGCTCGGCCGCCACAACGTCAACATCGCCGACATGGCCGTCGGGCGGCACTCGCCGGCCGGCGAGGCCATGGTGGTGCTGACCCTCGACCAGCCGGTGCCCACGAAGGCGCTCGACGAGATCCGCGCCCAGGCGCCCATCAACGAGGCCCGGGTGGTCAGCGCGGTCTGAAGCACGGGCTGGCATACCAAGTAGACGCAGTGGACAGGGTGGGCGGATAGGGCCGCGGGAAGGCCCCGTTCCGCCCGCCCGTCCACGGCGTCGGCGGCGGCCTGGCTCTGGCCGCCGGCGGTTTCCGCTCTGTTCTCTCCGTCCGGTGGTCTCCACCCCAAATCGCTTTGCCTTGGCGCCTCTGCCCCTATAATGCTCCCGGCGAGAGGGTGGAGAGCCGGCAGCTGCCCCGCTCGCCCCAGGGGTGCCTTTGGGCCTGCTGCCGGCCGGATTGCGGAGGTGCCCAATGGAAAGCTCCGGCGGTTTGAGGCGACTCAGCGAGCTCTACGTGCGGCGTGCTGGGCTGTTCGGCGCGCTCTACTGCGCGGTGCCGACCCTGGCCTGGTTCGGGGGGATGTTCGTGCTGCTGCCCTTCCGCGAGGTCTACGCGCTGCGCCTTGGCCTTGCCCTGGTCGCCGGCTGCACGGCGGCGGCGCTGGCCAACCGCTTCGCGGTGGACATGTGGGTGGCCAAGCACCGCTCGGCGGCCGGCCCGGCGACGGTCTGCGACGGGACGCTGCTAGGCGTGGCTAGCGGTTGGGGCACGGCGCTGGTGCCGCCCCTCACCAGCCTTATCGCCAGCAATCACCTGGAGCAGGCCAAGACCTTCGTTCTTGTAGCCTGGCTGTCTTCCGCGGCGGTCGGGGCGGTGATGGGGAGCATTCTGGCCGCGATCGGGCGCAGGCACCTCGACCGCGGGACCCCGGCTCCGGCCGCGGGACAGCCGTGAGGTTCCTGCTCCTCGACCGGATCACCTCCTGGGAGCCGGGCCGGCGCGGCTCGGCGGTGAAGAACATCGCGCTGAGCGAGGACTTCTTCGACGACCACTTCCCGACCCGGCCGATCATGCCCGGCGTGCTCCTGCTCGAGGGCATGGCCCAGCTCGCCGGGCTGCTCATCGAGGAGGGGGTGCGCGCCGAGAGCGGCCGGAACGTCAAGGCGCTGATGAGCATCGTCGAGAAGGCCAAGTTCCGCCGGCCGGCCAAGCCCGGCGACTGCCTGGAGTACCGCGCCGAGGTGGCCTCGGTCAACGAGGCCGGTGGCCGGGCCACGGTCGAGGCCCGCGCCGGCGGCGAGAAGATCGCCGAGTGCGCGCTGGTCTTCTCCTTCCACGAGATCCACAACCCGCGCCTGGAGGCCAGGCGCGCCGAGGTCCTCTCGCTCTGGATGAAGGATCTTCCCGGGAATGCCTCCAGCCGCTGAAGTCGTGGTCACCGGCATCGGCATGGTGACGCCCCTGGGCGCCACCGCCGCGGAATCGGCGGCGGCCTGGGTCGCGGGCACCTCGGCCCGGCGCGCGCCGGTGGCGGAGCTGGCCGGGACCAGCCTAGCCCACCTCCAGGCGGCGGTCCGGGCGCCGCTCGACGCCGCCGCGCGGCTGGGCAGCCGCAAGATGCTCAAGTTCATGTCGGAGTCCGCGGTCCTGGGCTGCGTCGCCGCCCACGAGGCCGCCGAGGCCGCGGGGGTCCGCGGGCGCTTCAACCCCGGCCGGGTCGGGCTCTACTCCGGGATCGGCATGGCCGGCGCGAGCCTCGAGGACGCCCTGCCGGTGATCACCGCCTCGTTGGGCGCGTCCGGCCGCGTCGAGAGCCGCATCATGGGCGAGCGCGGCCTGGCCGCGGCCAATCCGCTGATGTCCTTCAAGATCCTGCCGAACATGCCGGCCTGCCTGGTCTCGATCATCGAGGGCCTGCGCGGCCCGAACCTGATCTTCACGCCCTGGGAGGGCCAGGCCGGCGCGGCGCTGCTCGAGGGCTGGAAGGCGGTGGCCTCCGGCGAGGTGGACTGCGCGGTCTGCGGCGCGGCCGACAACCCGGCCCACCCGGCGATCCTCGTCCACCTGGCGCGCTCCGGGCGGTTGCCGCCCGGCGAGAGCGTCGCCGCCGCGGCCGCCTACCTGGTCCTGGAGCGCGCCGACACGGCCGGCCGCGACAATCGGAAGGTCTGGGCGCAGCTGACCAGTGTCGGCCTCGAAGCCTGCGACGACGAGCCCGCCGACCCGCTGGCCGGGCGGATGGGCCGGAGCTTCGCCGCAGCTCCGGCGGTGCTGCTCGCCCTGGCCTGCTGCTTGTCTGTCGGCGCGCCGCCCGTCAGCGTCGTCGGCGTCGACCGGCAGCGCTTCTCGGCCGAAGTCAGGAGCCGGTCGTGAGGCGCGTGGCGGTCACCGGCTTCGGCGCGGTCTCGCCTATCGGCGTCGGCCGCGAGGCCTTCTGGGCGGCGCTGGCCGCCGGGGCGAGCGGCATCGGCCGGATCACGCGCTTCGACTGCTCGACCTTCGCCGTCCAGCTGGCCGGCGAGGTCCGGGGGAGCCTGGATCTGCCCGCGCCGGTTCGGGCCGTCGCCGAGCGCGACCCCAAGGTGGGCTTCGCCTTCGCGGCCGCCGCCGAGGCCCTGGCCGCGGCCGGCGTCGCGCGCCTCGCTCCGGCGAGCCTGCTCCACCTGGGCACCAGTCTGGAGAGCTTCGACCTCGGGGCGCTGGTCTTCGACGAACGCCGCGACTTCCGGAGCGTCGTCGAGGGCCGGGACCTCCTGCAGGTGCCCCTCGACACTGCCGCGCGGCTAGTGGCCGAGGCCTTCGGCCGGCCGCGCCGTTCGCTCACCAACGTCTCGGCCTGCGCGGCCAGCGCCCAGGCCATCGGCCACGGCTTCGCCGCGGTGCGCTCCGGCGAGGTCGAGCTGGTCCTGGCCGGCGGGTTCGACTCGATGATCAATCCGCTGGGCGTCGGCGGCTTCCAGCTGCTCGGGGCGCTCTCGACCGAGAACGACCGCGGGGCGAGCGCCTGCCGCCCCTTCGACGCCTCGCGCGGCGGCGCGGTCCTCGGCGAGGGCGCGGCGATGCTGGTCCTCGAGCCGCTGGAGAAGGCCCGGGCCGAGGGCCGGACCGTGCTCGCCGAGGTCCTGGGCTACGGCTCGACCCTCGACGCCCACGGCCTGAGCGCCCCGGACCCGGAGGGCCGCGGCGCGGAGCGGGCCATGCGCGCGGCGCTGGCCGACGCCGGCCTGGCGCCCGAGGCGATCGGCCACATCAACGCCCACGGCACCGGCACCCGGCTCAACGACGAGGTCGAGGCCGCGGCCATCCGCCGGGTCTTCGCCGGCACCTGGCAGCGGATCCCGGTGAGCGCCACCAAGTCGGTCACCGGCCACCTGATCGGCGCCGCCGGGGCGATCGAGGCCGGCGCCTGCCTGCTCGCGCTGGTGAAGGGCCTGTTTCCGCCCAACCCCTGGCTCCGCAAGGTTGCCCCGGGCTGCGAGCTCGACCACGTGACCGGGACGACCGCGCGGCGCTTCGACGGCGAGCACGTCCTTTCGAACTCGTTCGGCTTCGGCGGGCAGAATGCCAGCCTGATCTTCAGGAGGTCTCATGCCTGAGAGCATCACCCGCGTCGCCCTGGTGGCCGGCGCCAGCGGCGGGATCGGTGGCGCGACCGCCTCGGCGCTGGCCGGGGCCGGCTGCTGCGCATGGCTCGGCTACAACTGCGGGCGGGACCGCGCCGAGGAGCTAGCCCGGAGCATCCGCGAGGCGGGCGGGCGCGCCGAGCCGGTGCACCTCGACCTGGCCGACGCCGCCGCCCCCGACCGGGTCTGCGGGGAGGTCTTCGGGCGCGCCGGGCGGCTGGACATCCTGGTCAACTGCGCGGCGATCGTCCGCGAGGCCCCGGCTGCCGGGATGGAGGACGAGGACTGGCGCGCGGTCCAGGCCGTGGACTCCGACGGCGCCTTCCGGCTCTGCCGGGCGGCGGCGCGCTTCATGATCCCGCAGCGCTGGGGCCGGATCGTGAACCTCTCCTCAATCGCCGCGGTCCGCGGCGGCCGCGGGCAGGTCAACTACGTCGCCGCCAAGGCGGCGGTGGAGGCCATGACCCGGGTGCTGGCCCTGGAGCTCGGCCGCAAGGGCGTGCTGGTCAACTGCGTGGCCCCCGGGGTCATCGAGACGGCCATGTCCGAGCGGGTCCGCGCCGAGCACGGCGAGGAGCTGCTCGGCGACATCGCCCTGCGCCGCTTCGGCCGGGCCGAGGAGGTCGCGGCGCTGGCCGCCTTCCTCTGCTCTGAGGCGGCCGGGTACATCACCGGGCAGACTTTCCGGGTGGACGGAGGCATGGGACTATGAGCTCTTCCGACGAACTCCTCAATCTGCTGCGCACCCGCCGGAGCGTCCGGCGCTTCCGGCCCGAGCCGGTGGAGCGGGCCCTGCTCGAGAAGCTGGTCGAGGCCGCCTGCTGGGCACCCTCGGCCGGCAACCGGCAGGACTGGCTCTTCACGGTGGTGACCTCGCCGGAGGTCCGCGGACGGATGGCTGAGGCCGTCCGGGAGAAGTGGAGGGCGGTCATAGACGCCAACCGATCCCAGGGCTACGCCGAGGGCATGGAGCGCTACGTCCAGGCCTACGCCATGTTCCCGGAAGCGCCCGCGGTGGTGATCGTCTCGGCACGGGTGCCGGGGCTCGTCCAGCAGAAGATGTACGGCGACGAGACCCACGTGACCTTCGGCGGCTTTTGTTCGGGGGCCATGGCCGCGCAGAACCTGATGCTCGCCGCCGAGCCCCTGGGGCTTGCGACCTGCTGCATGACCGGCGCGCTGGTCGCCCAGCCGAAGCTTGCCGAACTCGCCGGCCTCGGGCGCAAGCAGGAGATCGTCTGCCTGGTGGCCGTCGGCCGCGCCGCGGGGGACGTCGCGGCGGCCCCGGCCCGCAAGCCGGTCGCCGAGATCGCGAGGTTCATCGAATGACCCGCGAGGAGATCTTCGCCGGAGTGCGCGACTGCCTGGTCTCGGCGCTGGACGTCGAGCCCGGCGAGGTTCGGGAGGAGAGCCGGATCATCGGCGACCTCGGCGCCGACTCGCTCGACCTGCTCGACCTGACCTTCCAGCTGGAGCAGAAGTTCAAGCTCTCCATCTCGCCGCGGCAGATGGAGCGCCGGGCCCGCGAGGCGCTCGGGAACGCGCCGCTGGAGGTCGACGGCGTCTACACCCCGGCGGCGCTGGCCGAGTTCCGCAAGAACATGCCCGAGGTGCCGCCGGAGGAGCTGGCCGAGGGCCTCGCCGCCGCGGACTTCCCGCGCCGGCTGCGCGTGGCCACCATGGTCAACCTGGTCAGGCGTCTCCTGGAGGAAAAGCATGCCGGCAAGTGACGCCAAGGTCGCCCTGGTCACCGGAGGCAGCGGCGCGCTGGGCGGCGCGATCGTCCGGCGGTTGCGCCGCGACGGCCTGGAGGTGGTCTTCACCTTCAACGCCCACGAGAAGGAGGCCGGGGAGCTGGCCGAGTCCTCCGGCGCCGTTGCCTTCCGCGCCGACCTCACCGACCGCGCCCAGGTCAGGGCGATGGTCAAGGGCGCCCTCGATCGCTTCGGGCGCATCGACGTCCTGGTGAACAACGCCGGCCTCACCCAGGTGATGCCCTTCGCGCTCATCGAGGAGGAGGACTGGGACCGGGTCCTGGACGCCAACCTCAAGTCCATGTTCCTGGTGACCCGCGAGGTCGTCCGCGGGATGATCGCCAGGAAGTCCGGCGTCATCGTCAACATCGGCTCGCTGGCCGGCCACCGCCTGCTCGAGGTCCCGGTGCACTACGCCACCGCCAAGGCCGGGGTGAGCGGCTTCACCCTGGCGCTGGCCGGTGAGCTCTCGCGCTACAAGATCCGGGTCAACTCGGTGGTGCCCGGGCTGCTCGAGGCCGGCGTCGGCCGGATGGTCCCCGAGAAGGAGATGGCCGACTATCTCCGGCACTGCGCCGCCGGCCGGCCCGGGAGGATGGACGAGGTCGCCGAGGTGGTGGCCTTCCTGGCCTCCGACGCGGCCGCGTACGTCAACGCCCAGAGCATCTTCGTGGACGGGGGGATCTGACCGCCCATGCGCTGGCGCTTCGTCGACCGGGTCACCGCCTTCGGGCCCTGGCAGAGCATCGCCGGGCGCAAGGCGGTCTCGCTCGAGGAGTACAAGCTGCTCGAGCCCCTCGGGCGCCAGGGCGTGCTGCCCGAGTCGCTGGTCCTGGAGTGCTGCGTCGAGCTCGCCCGCTGGCTGGTCGCGGCCAGCTCCGACTTCAGGCAGGCCTGCGTCCTGGAGGGCATCGACGGCTTCGAGTTCCGGAGCGAGGCGGTGATGGGCGAGATCCTCGAGGTCGAGGCGAGGCTGACCGGCAGCCCCGAAGCCGGTCCGCTCCGGGCCGAATGTCGGGTGAAGGTCGGCGCCCGCGAGGTCGCCGGCGGGAGCATTGCTCTCGGCCTGGTGCCCCTGGCCGAGGGCTTCGACCCCGACTTCACCGCGAGCATGTGGCGGGAACTCCATGGCTCGACTTGAGGAAAGGCCCTACACCTACTTCAGCACCGTGCGGGGCATGTGCCGCTCGTGCCGGCAGGTCGTGCCGGCGCGGGTCTCCTTCCGCGGCGGCGCGGTCTGGCAGGAGAGCCTCTGCCCGGACTGCGGCGGCGAGCCGGCCATGATCGCCTCCGATCAGCAGTGGTATCTGGACAACGTCCTCCGGGCCTCACCGGACCGCTCGCCGCTGCGGCGCGCGCACCCGCCGAAGCAGGGCTGCCCGCACGACTGCGGGCCGTGCACCTGGCACGCCTCGAGCTGCCAGCTGCCGGTGGTCTCGGTGACCAACGCCTGCAACCTGGACTGCCCGATCTGCTTCACCTACAACCGCCCCGACCACCTCTACCACATGCCCGTCGAGGAGATGCGCCGGACGGTGGACTGGGTGGTGGAGTCCTCCGGGCCGGTCGACCTCATCAACGTGACCGGTGGCGAACCGACGCTGCACCCGCAGATCCTCGACATCCTGGAATGCTGCCGCCGGCCGGAGATCGGGCGGGTGACCATGAACTCGAACGGCCTGCGCCTGGCCGAGGACCGCGAGCTCTGCGCGCGCCTGGCCGAGCTGGGGGTCTGCGTGATCCTCTCGCTGAGCGCGCTCGACGCCGCGACCAGCCTCAAGCTCCACGGCCGCGACGTGGTCGCGGCCAAGCTCCGGGCCATCGAGAACCTGACCGCGGCCGGCGCGCGGATGGGGCTGCTCAACGTCATGGTCCGCGGCGTCAACGAGGACGTCGCCGGCCGGCTGCTGGAGATGCTTAGGCAGAACGACCTAGTCCTCAGCCTCACCGTCCAGACCATGACCTACACGGGGCAAGGCGGGGGGAGCTTCCCGGACCGGCGGCACATGCCGGTCGACGAGGCCGCGCGGCTGGTGGCCGCCGGTTCGCGCGGGGCGCTCTGGCCCGGCGATTTCGTCTCCCGGCCGGCGGCGCACCCGCTCTGCTACGCGGTCGCCTACCTGCTCCGGACCTCGGAGGGCCTGGTGCCCTTCACCCGCTTCGTGCCGCGCGAGAGGATCTCGGCGCTCCTGGCCGACTCCTACCTGATCCGCCTGGGGCAGCCAGACGCCTTCTTCCGGAGCGCCATCGACGAGCTCTACGCCCGCGGCGAGGCCGGCGGGCTGCGGGCGCTGCGCGAGCTCGTCGAGAAGCTCTACCCGCAGGGCCGGGCGCTGGGCGAGTTCGAGCGCCAGCGGCTGGCCGAGTCGGCGGTGCGCACCGTGACGGTCCACGCACACATGGACGAGGACACCTTCGACTGCTCCCGGGCCTGCCTCTGCCCGGACCTGGTGCCGGCCGAGCCCGGGCGGCTCATCCCGGCCTGCACCTACAACCTCTTCTACCGGATGAAGGACGAGCGCTTCTATGTCCAGCCCGACTGACGCCGACCGCCTTGCCGCCGTCCGCCGCGAGCTCGCCGCCTGGATGGCCGGCGATCGCGCGGAGCCCTTCACCGCCGAGACCGGCGAGGGCTTCTGCATCGACCGCGCAGTGGCCCCGGCCATGGGCGGGGGACTGCGCATGCTCTGGCGCTGGTTCCTGGTGAGCATGGGGGACCACTCCCCAGGCTGCCCGCTCAAGGCGTTCTTCTATCGCCTGGCCGGGGCGAAGATCGGCCGGGACGTGTGCATCGCCCCTGGCGTGATCCTCGATCCGCTCGCCCCCCAACTCGTCGAGCTCGAGGACGGCTGCCTGCTCGGGATGGGCGCGCGGCTCATCACCCACGAGTACACGGCCACGAGCTTCCGGCTCGGCCGCATCCGGGTCCGCCCCGGGGCGGTGGTCGGGGGCTTCTCGACGGTGCGCTCGGGAGTCACCGTGGGCGAGCGCGCCACTGTCGGCTTCCACAGTTTCGTGAACCGCGACGTGGCCCCCGGTGACACGGTTGCCGGCGTGCCCGCGAGGAGCATCGCCCGGAGGCCGGGCGCCGCGCTCCTGGTCCCCGGCCCCGACCCGCTGGCCGGTGGTCCGTCTGGCGAAGGCCGGGAGGGGTAGACGTGGGCTTCGTGGCCAACTACCTCCTGAACCTGGGCGCTGCCGCGCTGGGGCGCGAGCCGTCGCGGCCACTGCTCTTCTCCTACTACGTCACCCACCGTTGTCCGTGGAACTGCATCTACTGCAGCGACGGCCGCGGACGGCCATTTCGGGAGGACCGTGCGGCCGAGCTCTCCCTCGAAGACGCCGGCCGGCTGCTGGCCATCCTCCGGCGCTCCGGCGACACCCTGGACATCACCGGCGGCGAGCCGCTGGCCCGGGAGGATCTGGAGGCGGTCCTGGAGCGGGCGCGGGCTCTAGGTTTCCGCACCGTCCTCAATACCCGGGGCATCGGCCTGCGCCGGCGGCCGGCGCTGCTCGGGCTCGTCGACGCGCTGGTGCTCAGCGTCGACGCCCTGGATGCTCCGGCGGTCGCGGCGCTCATGGGCGGCGACGAGGCGGCGGCCGGTGAGCTGCTCGAGACTCTGGCCTGGGCGGTAGCCGAGCGCCGGCGGCTCGGCTTCCGGCTGGTGCTCAGCGTCGTGGCCACCCCGGACAACCTCGATGGGGCCCGCCGGGTGCTTGGCTTTGCCGCGGAGCACCGGCTGGGCTTCCACCTTTCGCCGCAGATATTGGGCATCGCCCCCCACCCGGAACTCCGGGACAACGCGCGCTACCGCGCCCTTCTGGAAGAAGTCCTGGCCGCCAAGCGCCGCGGCACGAATGTCATGGGCGTGGCCGGCTACTACCGCGGGGCCAGGGATTTCGTCCGCTACCGCTGCCACCCGCTCCTGATGCCCACCATTCGGCCGGACGGCCGGCTCTACTACCCGTGTCTGGAGAGCGGCCGGGCCGAGGCCGGCATCCTCGAGGCCGGCGACTACCGCGCGGCGCTCGAGGCCGGCCGTCGGAGCGCCGGGCCGGTGCCGGACTGTGGCGACCGCTGCCAGATCTTCTGCCACATGGCTCTGTCGCTGCTGCAGCGCCGGCCGCTCGCGGCGCTGGGCGAGATGAGCAGCTGGAGGAACTGACCGTGCCCAGCCTGCGCCAGGAGGCCTGGTACCTGTACCGCTGCGCGCGCCTGGGCTCGGCTTTCTTCAGGCGCCGGCTGATCCACTGCAACCTCCAGGTCACGTACCGCTGCAACTTCCGCTGCCAGATCTGCGACTTCTGGAAGGACCCGCACCCCCGGAGCGAGGAGTTCACCCCGGAGCAGGTCCGGGTCGTCGGCGAGAAGCTCGCCCGGCTCGGGACCATGATCGTCTCGCTGGGCGGCGGCGAGCCGCTGATCCGCGAGGACCTCTACCAGATCACCGCCATCCTCCGCGACACCGGCCACTTCCCGATCCTGATCACCAACGGCTGGTTCGTCAATGAGACTGTGGCCAAGGACATCCTCCGCGCCGGCCTTCAGGAGATCTCCGTCTCGGTGGACTACGCCGACGCCGCGCGCCACGACGCCCAGCGCGGCACGCCCGGCGCCTGGGACCGGGCGGTGAAGGCCCTGGAGCTCCTCCACCGCCACCGGCCGGACCGGCGCTGCCGGGTGCACATGATCTCGGTGCTGATGGACGACAACCTGGAGGACACAGAGAAGCTGCTCAGGCTTGCCCGTGACATCGGCGTGACCTACTACGTGAACCTCTACTCCTCGGGGCGGGGGACGAAGTCGCCGCGCCTGCCCGGGAGCGAGGTTCAGAGCCATCTGCTCGATCTCAAGCGCCGCTACCCGGAGTTCGTCTCGCTGACCTCGTATCTGGAGAGCTTCGACCAGGCTATCCGCGAGGGTGGCATCGGCGGTTGCGAGGGCGGGACGCTCTTCCTCAACGTGGGCAGCGGCGGCGGGGTCTCGCGCTGCATCGACACGCTGGAGGACCAGGCCGGCAACATTCTGACCGACGACGTCCTCGCGATCCGCGACCGGCTGGCGCGGCTCCGGGCCGAGAAGCCCTGCGGCGAGTGCTGGACCTCCTGCCGGGGCTTCGCCGAGTGCATGTACAAGGCGCCGCGCGCCCGGCAGTTCGCCGAGTTTTACACCAGCGTGAAGCGAAGGTAGCGCATGCAATTCCTCGGGATGACCCACTCGGTCTGCGCCCGGTGCCGGAAGCCGGTGCCGGCCAAGGTCGTCGCCGAGGACGCCGCGGTCTCCTTCCTCAAGTTCTGCCCGGAGCACGGCGAGTCGCGCTCGGCGGTCCGGAGCGCGCCCGAGGAGTACCTCTCGGCCCAGCGCTACGTCAAGCCCGCCTGGGCCCCGCGCGAGGCCCCCGGCGACGCGGCCGCGCCCTGCCCGGAGGGCTGCGGCTTCTGCTCGCGGCACGAGCAGCACCTCTGCCTGCCGATCGTCGAGATCACCTCGCGCTGCGACCTGCGCTGCCCGATCTGTCTGGTCGACGCCGGCGGCGGGGACGACCTCGGCATCGCGGAGTTCAACGCGATCCTCGACGGCCTGGTCCGCGCCGAGCGCCAGGTCGACGTCCTCAACCTCTCCGGCGGCGAGCCGCTGCTGCACCCGCGGCTGCTCGAGCTCGTCGACGCGGCGCTCTCCCGGCGGGAGGTCGTCCGGGTGAGCATCTCGACGAACGGGCTGGCGCTGCTCGATCGGCCGGAGCTCGTCGGCGAGCTCAAGGCCCGGAACGCCGTGGTCTCGCTGCAGTTCGACGGCTTCCGGGACGACATCTACGAACGCCTGCGCGGCCGGCGGCTCTTGGCCGAGAAGCTCCGCATCCTTGATGCGCTCGGCGCGGCCGACGCGGCCACCTCGCTGACTATGACCGCCGCGGCCGGCATCAACGAGGACCAGTTTTCGCGGATGCTCGAGACGCTCTTCGCCCGCGGCCACGTGATCAGCATGATGGTCCAGCCGCTGGCCTTCGCCGGCCGGGCCGGGGAGTTGGCCCGCGACGCGCGGCGGCTGTCCATCCCCGACGTGGTGCGGCTACTCGGAGCGGCCGGGCACCCGGCGGTGCGCGCCGAGGACTTCGTGCCGCTGCCCTGCAGCCATCCGCTGTGCTTCAGCCTGGCCTACTACCTGGTGCTCGACGGCGGCGGGACTGTCTCGGTGAACCGCTTGGTCGACGCCGTCACGGTCATGGACACCGCCGCCAACCGCACCGTCTTCGGCCTGGACGCCGCCGACCACCAGCGCCTCAGGGAGCTGGTCTACGCGCTCTGGAGCGGGCCGGCGGCGACCGCGCCGGACAGCGCCGCGGTCCTCGAGACGCTCCGCAACCTGATGCGCCAGCTGTCCTCGGCCTGCGCCGGCTTCGACCCGCGCCGGGCCTTCGAGCTGGCCGAGCGCCGGGTGAAGTCGGTGTTCATCCACGCCTTCCAGGACGCCGACACCTTCGACCTGGCCCGCGCCCGGCGCTGCTGCAACGGCTACCCGCAGCGCGACGGCCGGGTGATCCCGGCCTGCGTGCGCAACGTCCTGGGGCAAAGAGGAGAGGGCGGGGGAGGGTGCGGACGGTGAAGGCCTTCCTCAGCAAGCACTGGCAGGTCCTGCTCAACGTCTATCTCTTCGCCAATCTTGCCGGCTGGCTGGTCTGGGACACCTATAAGTCCTGGATGGAGCACCGCCTGGGCTTCATCGAGATCAGCTTCATGGCCCACAACGCCCTGTGGATCACCATGATCCTGATCCGGCGTCAGCACCTGGCGGTGGACCGGAACGTCTTCCATCAGGTCGTGGCTCTGGCCGCCTTCTGCTCCGGGCTGCTCATGCCCATCGCCGGGCAGCGGGGCAGCCCGTTGGTCCTGGACGTGTCCGGGGGGTTCATCCTGGTCGCGCTCGTCCTTAGCGTGGCCACCATCTTCAACCTGGGCCGGAGCTTCGGGATCCTCATCGCCGTGCGTCGGGTCGAGACCGGCGGGCTCTACCGAATCGTCCGGCACCCGATGTACGTCACCGACCTGCTGATCCGCGTCGGCTACCTCATCAGCCACTGTACCCCGCTCAACCTGGGCATCGTCGCCGCCACGGCGCTGTGCTACGGCTACCGGGCGATTCTGGAGGAGCGGTTCCTCTCCCAGTGGCCGGAGTATCGGGAGTACCGGGAGAAGGTGAAGTACCGGTTCATCCCTGGGGTCTTCTAGGAGCGCGTCCATGCCCATCTTCCCGCGCAAGACCTACCTCGACCACAACGCCACCACGCCGGTGGCGCCGGAGGTGCGCAAGGCCATGGCCGCGGTACTCAAGGGGCGCGGCGGCAACGCCTCCTCGCTGCACACCGCCGGGCGCGAGGCCCGCGGGGTCGTCGAGGAGGCCCGCCGGGAGGTCGCCGCGCTCCTGGGCTGCGAGCCCGAGCGGATCTTCTTCACCTCCGGCGGCACCGAGGCCAACAACTCAGTGATCCGGGGGGTGCTGGCCGCGCAGGGCGGCGGACACGTCATCACCTCGAAGATCGAGCACGAGTCGGTCCTGGCCGCCTGCCGCGAGGCGCAGGCGCTGGGCGCGACGGCCACCTATCTCCCCGCCGGTCCGGACGGACTGGTCCGGGTCGAGGACGTGCGCGCCGCGGTACGGCGCGACACCGCGCTCATCTCGGTGATGCACGCCAACAACGAGACCGGCGCGGTCCAGCCGGTGCGCGAGATCGCCGCCGTTGCCCGGGAGGCCGGGATCCCCTTCCACACCGACGCGGTCCAGACCTTCGGCAAGATCCCGACGCGGGTCGACGAACTCGGCTGCGAGTTCCTGTCGCTCTCCGCCCACAAGATCAACGGGCCCAAGGGCTGCGGCGCCCTCTACTGGCGCGGCGGAACGCGCTGGAGCCCGCTCGTGGCCGGCGGCACCCAGGAGCGCGAGCTCCGCGGCGGCACCGAGGGCGTTCACCAACTGGCCGGCCTGGGCGCGGCCTGCCGGCTGGCTGCCGCGCGCTTGGGCACCGAACAGCCGCGCTTGGCCGGGCTCCGCGAGCGGCTGCTCGCGGGACTGCGCCAGGTCTTCCCGGACGTGAGGATCAACGAGGCGCCCGCCGACCGGCAGATGCCCGGGACGGTCAGCGCCGAGTTCCCGGGCAGGAGCGGCCTGCGCCTCTTGGCCGGGCTCGACTGCTATGAGGTGGCCGTGTCCATCGGCTCGGCCTGCACCGCCGACCGGATCGAGCCGTCGCACGTATTGCTGGGCATGGGCCGGAGCGAGGAGGCCGCGCTCGCCACCATCCGGATCAGCATGGGCTCGACCACCGTCGCCGCGGACGTCGACTACTTCCTGGCGGTCCTGGCCAAGGTGCTGGAGGGCGACCCGGCGGGCTTCGCCTACCTCGACCCGCAGCATCTCACCGAGGAGAGGCTCCGCTCGGACCGGACCTTCCTCGTCGATCTGCGCTGGCCGTACGAGCGGATGCTCGCGCCGAGCATCTCCGGGGCGATGCTCTGGTCGCACATCGGCTTCGAGCGCTACTTCAAGAAGATCCCGCGCGACAAGGAGGTCGTGCTGATGTGCTCGACGGGCATCTTTTCGCTGGGCGCCGGCTATCGCCTGGCCCGCGCCGGGCACCCGGCGGTGCGCGTCGTCTACGGCGGCTATGCCGCCTGGCGCGCGGCGAACCCGGGGTTGTTTGAGCGGCTGCGGCCGGGCGGGGCCTGAGCCGCAGGCGCGCCGCCCCGGCGATGCCAGTCGGCGGCGCATTCTCTGTCCCGCGCTGGAAAACCTGCGGCGGCGATATAACATCTGTTGTTAAGCCGGCTGGCATGCGCGCTTTCCGCGGCATGGCCGGCGGATGCACCGATCAGCCCGGTTCCGGCATTGGCGGCTGGGGTCGGCATTGAGCGCGCCCGGCGCTGGCTCCCGGTTCCCGGGGCGAGCCTGTCCGGGTTGCAGAGGAACAGGGGAAGGAATCCATGCCCAGCAAGCTCATCGCCCAGAACCTCCGCCAGGCCGACCCGTTCGTCGCCGACCTGCTCGCCGCCGAGGACCGCCGCCAGGCCGAGAAGCTGGTGATGATCGCCTCGGAGTCGATCACCCCGCCGGCGGTCCGCGCGGCCCTGGACAGCTCGCTCTCGAGCATCTACGCCGAGGGCTACCCGCACCCGCGCATGGCCCGCTCGCCGGAGGGGCACCTGGCCGACGTCGAGGGCTGGCTGGCCCACTACCGGCGCTACTCCGGCAAGCGCTACTACAAGGGCGTGGAGTTCGCCGACTTCGTCGAGTCACTCGCCATCCGCCGCACCGCCGAGGTCTTCGCCACCGAGGACTACCCGCCGGAGCGGCTCTTCGTCAACGTCCAGCCGCTCTCGGGCGCCGCGGCCAACAACGCGGTCTACGAGGCCTTCCTGGCGCCTGGCGACACGGTCATGGGCATGGAACTCTCCGGCGGCGGGCACCTCACCCACGGCTCGCCGGTCAACCGCTCCGGCAAGCGCTACCGCGTGGTCTCCTACCGGATGGACCCGACCAGCGGGCGCCTCGACTACGAGGCCATGAAGGAGCTGGCCGCCGCCGAGAAGCCCAAGCTGCTCATCGCCGGCTACTCCGCCTACCCCTGGAGCGTCGACTGGAAGAAGCTCCGCGAGGTGGCCGAGGCCGCCGGCACCGGCTGCATCCTGCTCGCCGACGTGGCCCACACCGCGGGGCTGATCGCCGCCGGCTGCTACCCGAACCCGGTGGGCATCGCCCACGCCGTCAGCTTCACCACCCACAAGTCGCTGTGCGGCCCGCGTTCGGCGGTGCTCATCTCCACCGACCCGGAGGTGGCCAAGAAGCTCGACGCCGCGGTCTTCCCCGGCGAGCAGGGCGGCCCGCACATGAACACCATCGCGGCGGTGGCCGTGGCCATGCGCCTGGCCAAGACCGAGGCCTTCCGCAACCTGATGGAGCGGGTGGTCGAGAACGCCGCGGCCCTCGGCGAGGCGCTCGCGGCCCGCGGGCTGAAGCTCGCCTACGGCGGCACCGACACCCACCTGGTTCTGGTGGACCTCAAGAGCCTGACCAAGCCCGGCGAGCCGCCGCTCTCCGGCGAGATCGCCTCGCGGATCCTGGACCTGGCCGGCATCGTCTGCAACAAGAACACGGTCATCGGCGACGAGAACGCCTTCCACCCGTCCGGCGTGCGCTTCGGGACGGTGTGGCTGAGCCAGCGCGGGCTCGGGGCCGAGGACATGGACGCCCTGGCCGAGGTCGTCGCCTCGGTCCTGAAGGGCATCAAGAGCTTCGCCTACGCAGGAACGGCCAACCCCATCGGCCGCGGCAAAATCGAGCCGGCGGTCCTGGAGACGGCCCGCGCCGGGGTGCGGAAGCTCCTGGCCAAGGCCGTGCGCTACCCGGAGACCGCCACGGCGGCGGCCGCCGCCGGCGACTTCATCGAAGTCCGCGGCGAGCGCGCCAGGGTCCTGCTCCACGAGGCCGGCACGGCCAACGTGCTCGAGGTGCCCGCGGGCAAGGCCGTCACCAGCCGGTTCCTCGACGCCGAGGGCCAGACCCTGGCCGTCGCCGTCCTGGCCGAGGCCGCCCCGGACCGGTGGCTGGCCGCGGCCGGCAAGGGGACCGCGGCGCTGGCCGCGCACCTCCGGGACCTCTCCGACGGCTACGTCTTCTTCGACCACGCGGCCGACATCGGCGCCAAGGTGGCCGGCCCGGCGCGAGTGGCGCTGGTGTCCGACCAGGCGCTCGCCGGCCTCGCCAAGGAGACGGCCGCGGCGCTTCGCGACGCCGCCAAGACCACGCCGGTCGAGCGCGAGGCGGGCGCCGGCCTCGAGAAGCCCTACTTCGCCGGGATCAAGGCGCTGCGCGCCGCCGCGGGGGCGGCGCCCAAGCGCGAGATCTGGAAGTGGACGCCGGCCGAACTGCCGCTGCGCAGGACCTGCCTGCACGAGGAGCACAAGAAGATCAAGGGCGCGCGCCTGGTGCCCTTCGCCGGCTGGGAGATGCCGGTCTGGTACACCTCGATCTCCGAGGAGCACCGCGCGGTGCGCACGGCCGCCGGCATCTTCGACGTGGCCCACATGGGCGTGCTCGAGGTCCGGGGCCCGGGCGCCTGCCGGTTCCTGGACCTGGCCACCTCCAACTACGTGCCGAAGATCGATCCGGGCACGGCGGCCTACGCCTACCTGCTCGGGCCCGACGGCGTGCCCATCGACGACATCCTCATCTACTGCATCGGCCGCGAGAAGTACATGGTCATCGTCAACGCCTGCAACGCCGAGCAGGACTTCGCCTGGCTCAAGGCGCTCTCGACCGGCGCGGGCCGCTGGCAGCTGGACCTCGCCGATCCCTGGGCGCGCCTCGACGCCGTCGCCGAGGTCCGCGACCTCAAGGCCCCCGAGGCCGGCGCGGAGCGGCGGGTGGACGTCTCGATCCAGGGCCCGCGCTCGCGCGACGTCCTCCTGAAGCTGGCCGACAGCCCGGCCGACGCCCGGCGGATCGGGTACCTGCTCAGGAACGACTTCGCGCCGGTGAAGCTCGCCGGCATTCCCATGTACGTCTCGCGGACCGGCTACACCGGAGAGTCGCTCGGGTACGAGTGCTATCTGCACCCGGACGGCGCCGCCAGGCTCTGGGGCGCGGTCCTGGAGGCGGGCCGGCCGCTGGGGTTGGTGCCCTGCGGACTGGGCTCGCGCGACTCGACCCGCACCGAGGCGGGGCTGCCGCTCTTCGGCCACGAGCTGGCCGGCAAGCACCGGATCAGCCCGGCCGGCGCCGGCTACGGGTCGTTCGTGAAACTGCACAAGCCGTTCTTCGCCGGGCGCGCGAGCTACCTGGCCGCCGAGGCCGGGCGGAAGAGCCAGATCGTCCGCTTCCGCCTCAACGAGTCCGGCGCGCGCTCCATCCAGCCGGGCGACCCGGTGGCCTCCTCGCGCGGCGAGGTGGTCGGCGAGGTTACGAGCTGCGTCCTGGCCGGCGACCGCCAGGTGGGCATGGCCTACGTCACGAACGCCGCGGCCAAGCCGGGCACCAAGATCGGCATCTTCCCGCTCCCGCGCCTGGGCAAGCCCGCCCCGGCCGAGAAGGCCCGGGACAAGGCGGCGGTGGGCGACAAGACCATCCTGCCGGAGTACGCCACGGTCCTGAGCCGCTTCCGGGACGCCAGGGGGGAGGACGAGGAGTAGCCGGGGGCGTTGTGGCCGCCCGAGCGCAGGCTGAGACGGCGGCTACTGCACCCGGACGTGGACCTTTCGCCACTGCCTGCCGAACCGCAGGGCACGCCAGTGTGATTTCATGAGCAGGTCGATCTGTCGGCCGACAACGTCGCTGCCGGTATCCGAGACCTGCAGCCAACCGACCCCCTCAACGAGGACCCGGGAGCCCCGGGGCAGGACGCTAAGGTCCGCGGCGCAGTAGGGCCCGCGAAGGGGCGGCCGCTCGCTCTCCGGCAACTTGGCCCACTTCCCGCAGCACTCGGCGCACGGGCAATAGGCGGTCACCAGGAAGGTTCCCAGGGACCTGGTCTTCGGCTGGGGCCGGGGAGCAGGCGGCGGTGCGGACCGGACGGAGCCGGCGGCACCCGGCGTTCGAGCCGGACCTTGCGCTGGAGCTGGAGCCGGCGCCGTGGCCGGGACCACGGGCGGGCCGGGTGTCGGAGGCATCGCCTCCGCGGCGCTCGTTGGGGCGGGAGCGCTGTCTGGGCGCAGCTCGCTCCAGACCAGGGCTGCCGCGCATACTGCTACCATTGCGGTGACGGCTGCGCAGACTGCCAGGGCCGCTCCGGAGTGCCTGCGCAGGAAGGCTCCGCGCTCTGATTGCGGGAAGTCGGCGTCTGGTCCGCGGCGTCTCGGGCGGACCTGACGGGCTGGGCGGAGGAAGTCCCGGACGCCCCGGCCGCCCAGCGCCGGCAGCGGCCAGTCCGCCTGCCCGGTGGCAACGGAGATGATGTGGCCCTGGACCAGCCTCATAGCGCCCCCCATTCCCCGATCGCTACCGGCTGGTTGTCAACTGCCAGGGAGGGCCGGCCGATTCCTGCAAACTTCGGTCCCGACCGCTCCGGTCGGCCTCGCACGGACCTACTATTTGAATCGGAGCATCAGCAACTCCTTCAACGAGCTGCTAGGTCTCCAGCGTGTGACGTCCGGCCTTGACGTCGTCAACCGCTGCGGAGTCGCCGGCGGCCCGCACTTTGACCGGCCGGCCGTCGAGCATGACGCGCTCCCCGGCGCCGCGGGGGCCGGGCAGCCACACCTCGGCGGTTGCGTTCCCCGGTATCTCCACCTCCAGCCGGAAGCGGCCGGCGGAGCGTTCGAAGCGCACCCCGACCGTTCCGCGGATGGTGGGCAGGCGCAGTTCGGCGCGCTCGAGCGTTCCGGGCTGCGGTCGGATGCGGATCCGGCCGAAGCCCGGCTCGAGCGGGGTCACGCCCATCAGACAGCGGGGGATGATGTTGGCCGGGGCGGCGCCCCAGGCGTGGTTCCAGTCCAGGTTGTTCTTGTACTTCCAGTCCCAGGCCTCGAGCGTCATGGTCGAGCCGGCGCGGATCATGTTCAGCCAGCCGCGGTCGCTTTCGGAGGTGAGCAGTCCGAGCGCGTGCTCGGACTCGCCGGCCGCGTAGAGCGCCTCGAGCAGGAACTGCGCGCCGTAGACGCTGCAGGCCATGCCCCGGGACTTCACGAAGGCGGCCACGGCCGGGACGCGCCCGGGCGGCACCAGGCCGAAGGCCAGGGGGAACATGCTGGCGTGGAGCGAGGCGTGGCCGGAGCCCTCGCCGTCCAGGTAGACACCCCGGGCCGGGTCGAAGAGCCTGGCGTTGATCGCGGCGGCGACGAGTTCGGCCCGGGCGGCGAAGCGCCCGGCGTCTTCCTTCCGGCCCAGGGCCCCGGCGATCCGGGCCAGGAGCGCCAGCGCCCGGCAGTGGAAGGCGTTGACCACGGTGTTGACCGGCATCATCTCGTGACCGTCGCGCTCGCCGGTTCCGCCCTGGGTGAAGGAGCCCGGCGGCCAGTCGACGATGTCCTTGATGGGGTCGGCGATGTGGATGGATCTGAGCACCTCGCCGGTCACCAGCCCGGTCTGGGTGCTGATCAGACCGTCCTCGCGGGCCAGCGGCAGGAGCGCCTTGGCCACCAGCGTATCGTAGTTGGCCTCGAGCGACGCCGGGTCGCCGGTCTGCTCGTAGTCGGCCCAGGCCATCAGCACCGAGTGCAGGATCCACTCGGTCGGCCAGGTGGGGTGGGTCAGCAGATACTCGTGGCTGTGCCGGGCCATGGAGAACTCGCGGTCGACGCAGTAGTGGCCCAGCTGGTTGATGTAGGCGTCGGCCTCGTAGGGGATGCGCTCGCGGTCGCCGTCCACGTAGACGCCGCAGAAGGTGGTGGCCCTGATGCTGTGCTTGCAGAGCTCCCAGACGGCGTCGAGCTCCGGCGAGGAGGAGGCGAAGGCCGCCGCGTTGTCGTCGAAGGGGTAGTGGACCATCACCTGCCGGACGTCGCCGATCCGGACGGCGCGCGGGTCGGCGACCAGCTCGCAGTAGCGGAAGGGCAGGACTTCGCCGGCCTCCGGCGGCATGAGGATGGCCGCGCCGCTCGAGTTGCGCTTGTCCGGGGGGATGGCCACGACGTAGGAGGCGGTCCCCCGGCGGAGGGTCAGAGTCGTGCCCCGGTAGCGGATGTGTCCGGGCGGCTGGCGGTCGATGGCCCCGGGCGCGGCGAGCTTCTCCCCGAGGTGGACCTCGACGGTCGCGCCGTCGATGGCCGACTCGGCATCGACCCGCACCGTGCCGAAGACCGCCCTGCCGAAGTCGAAGAAGTGGTGCCCGGCGGCCCGGAGCGCGCGCTCCTTCGGCGCGAACTCGGTCTTCTCCAGAGGATAGCGGGCGGTGGCGTGGGCCGAGGAGGGCTCCCCGGTGCGGAAGCGCTGCGGGGCGGACCAGGGGCCGGGCTCGGCCCTGCCGTTCCAGGTGCGCACCTGCCAGAAGCAGTCGCGGCCGGGGGGCAGGGGCGCGCCGGAGTACCGGACGTTGAGCGACGCCGGGGACTCGACCCGCCCGGAGTCCCACAGGTCGCCCTCCCCGCGCCCGAGCCGCGCCGGGTCCGTGGCCACCAGGACCTGGTAGGCGGACTGGGCCGCGCCGGGCTCGGCGTCGTTGACGATCCAGCCGAAGCGGGGCCTCGGGCGGTTGATGACGGTCTTTTCCGGGGCGGCCAGAAGTTCGCAGAGCAGTCCCGTGGGTGCCAGGGCTGAGGATGGCATGAAGGTCCCTTCCCGAACTCCCCCGGCGGCAATATAGCCGGGCGGCGGCTACAGGCAAATGCGCGATTCCGGTTGCCGCATGGCGGCCAGCCGGCTAGAATCCGCTTAGCTTCCCGCCTCCCCCGGGGGAACCGGATAGGTTGAAGGGAGGCAGGCCGAGAGGCACGGAGAACACCCCTCACCCCTGGCCCTCTCCCACAAGGGGAGAGGGGGACTGTAAGGAGGAACGTCTCATGTCTTCCCGCAGCGTCACGATCGGTGTGCAACTCTGGTCCATCCGCGACTCCCTCAAGACCCCCGAGGACTTCGCCAAGAGCATGGCCCGGGTGGCCGCCATGGGTTACGCCGCCGTCGAGCCCTGCCTGCCGGCGGTGGTGGGCCCCGCCGAGATGAAGAAGATCCTCGACGCCAACGGCCTCAAGGTCTGCGGCAGCCACGGTCCGGCCAAGCGGGTCCTCGAGGACGTCGACGGCCTGATCGCCGATCACAAGACGCTGGGCTGCACTCTGCCCGGGGCCGGCGGCATCCCCAAGGAGATGCGCACCGCCGACGGCTACCGTCAGTTCGCCGAGGGCGTCGAGCGCGCCGGCGAGAAGCTCCGCAAGGCGGGCATGACCTTCATCTATCACAACCACTCCGGTGAGTTCCGGAAGTTCGACGGCCGCAACGCCCTGGAGATCATGGCCGGGGCCGCGCCGTCCGGGGCGCTGGGCTTCGAGCTCGACGTCTGCTGGGTGCAGGCCGGCGGGGCCGACCCGGCGGCCTGGATCCGCAAGCTCGGCAAGCGCGTGCCGACCATCCACTGCAAGGACCTGGGCATCGGCGCCGACGGCCAGCAGCACTCCATGCCCGTGGGCCGCGGCAACCTCAACTGGCCGGCGGTCCTGGCCGCGGCCATGGAGGTCGGCGTCGACTGGTACGTCGTCGAGGTCGAGGACGAGCACGTGGACGGCGACCCCTTCAAGAGCCTGGAGGTCAGCATCGAGAACTTACGCGAATGGGGAGTAGAGTAGCGACGGAGAGCTTCTTCCGCTCAGATCCCCTCTCCCCTTGAGGGAGAGGGCCAGGGTGAGGGGTGTCGGCGTTCCTCCGTTTCTTCTTTCGCCCTCCTTATGGGACAAGGAAAGGCTGAGGTGTGCCCATGGCCGAATATTTCGCCCGCGCCCTTCGCCGTAGGATGACCGACGCCGAGCGGAAACTCTGGCGGCTGCTCCGCAGCAGGCGCTTCGAAGAGTTCAAGTTCCGCCGGCAGCAGGCGTTGGGCCCTTACGTGGCGGACTTCGTCTGTTTTGACCGCCGGTTGATCATTGAGGTTGACGGCGGCGAGCACCGCCGGCGGGCAAAGGCCGACGCCATACGGACGAAGTGGTTGAGGGCGAGAGGCTATCGCGTAATCCGGTTCTGGAATAGTCAGGTACTGGGCGAGGTCGAGATCGAGGCCGTGCTGGAGAAGATGGCGCGGTTATTGAACAGCGGGAGACACCCATAACACCTCAAGGAGGGGAAAAGGATGAAGGGGTGAGCTGCTAACGGCAGAGAACACCCCTCACCCCCGCCCTCTCCCTCAAGGGGAGAGGGAGTCTGAGCGGAAGCTGAACACATTTAGAGCTGCGATCCAGCCAACCGATACCGCCGCTGGCGCTTTTCGACAGGCCAGGCCAGGAACCGGTCGATTTCCTCGATCATTCCGTCCCGGTCGGCCATGAGCCGTCCGGCCACCCGCACGTAGTTGTTGCCGTGGTCGGAGGCCAGTTCGGAGCTCACGCCCTCGAGGCGCTCGAGAAACCGGCGCAGTTCGTGGACCGTGCCCTCCGGCGTCTGCGGCCGGAAGCGCCCGGCGCGGACCAGGGCCCATAGCGGGCTCTCCGGCATCCCGGCCGGGCTCTCGGGATCGTCGCCGCCGTAGATCCACAGCCGGCGCAGACGGATGAAGTGCGGGTCGACGGCGTTGACCACCGCGGCAGTCCCGTCGGCGTGCTCGCGCCAGCGGTCGAGCCCGCCCAGGCCCAGGAGCACGTACCAGGAGAGCTCCAGCCCCGCGGCCTTGGTCCAGCGCCCAGACTCGACGAGGATCCTGGGGCTGTATCCCTTGCGCATGAGCCGGAGCGTGGCGAAGTCACCGGACTCGAGGCCCACATGCACCCGGGTGAGTCCGGCGGCCGCCAGGCGCGCGAGCCCCTCAGGCCGCAGCCGCCAGAGGGTGCTGGCCCGGGCGTAGGCCGTAACCCGTTCGGCCTTCGGGAAGGCGGCGTGGATCTCGCGCAGGATGGCCTCGAAGTCGGCGAGCGGCATGGCCGGCGGGTCGGCGTCGCCGATGAAGACGCTCTCGGCGCCGGGCCACTCCGCGGCCAGCGCCCGGACGTCCCGGCAGACTTCCTTGGCGGAGCGGAAGGAGTGGCCGGGTTCGCCGAAGCTCGGGTAGATGCCGCAGAACCGGCAGCGGTTCCAGCCGCAGCCGCGCGTCGCGCGGACCAGGACGCTGGCCGCCTCGCTGGGCGGGCGGATGATGGGCTGTTCCGGGACGGTGGGCAGTCTACTCATCCTTGTGCCGGAAGAACGAGGGCAGGTCCCCGATGGTGTCCGGGTCGATCACCGTGATCAGGCCGGCCAGGGCCACGATGATGAATATGCCCACCGCCACCATCGCGCCATCGATGCAGAAGAACGTGTAGGCGTTCAGGGCCAGGCCGGCGGCCAGGATCACTGCGCCGATGATCCGGTTGCGGAAGCGCCGCCGCTTCCGCTCCCGCTGGTGGATCTCCCAGCCGGCCTCGACCGCCAGGGCGGCCTGCTCCTCGCCGGCGCCTTCTGCGATCAGGGCCTTCCTGACTGCCAGCTTGGTTCGCCCGGCTGAGAACATGTCGGCGGCCTGTCGTTCGATATCCGGTTCCGGCGCCACGGCGCGATCCTCCTGTCAGGACTGCTGGCTGCCTTCCCCTCCGGCCCCGAAGATGGCCCCGGCGAACTCGCGGGCGTTGAAGGGGGCGAGGTCGTCGAAGCCCTCGCCCAGGCCCACGAACTTCACGGGGACGCGCACTTCGTTCCAAACGCCGAGCACCACGCCGCCCTTGGCGGTGCCGTCGAGCTTGGCGAGCACGAGGCCGGTGACGCCCACGCCCTCGGTGAAGAGCTTGGCCTGGCTGATGGCGTTCTGCCCGGTGGTGGCGTCGAGGACCAGCAGCGTCTCGTGCGGCGCGCCGGGGATCTTCCGGCCGACGACGCGGCGGATCTTCTCGAGCTCTCTCATCAAGTTTTCCTTGGTGTGCAGCCGCCCGGCGGTGTCCACCAGGAGCACGTCGACCTTGCGGGCCACGGCCGCCTCGGCGGCGTCGAAGACCACCGCGGCCGGGTCGGCGCCCTCGCCGCCGCGGACGATGTCCACGCCGATGCGCTCGGCCCAGATGGTGAGCTGCTCGGTGGCCGCCGCGCGGAAGGTGTCGGCCGCGGCCAGGAGCACCTTGCGGCCGGCGTCCTTGTGGCGCTTGGCGAGCTTGGCGCAGGTGGTGGTCTTGCCGGAGCCGTTGACCCCGACCACCAGGACCACCGTCGGGCCCGCCGGGGCCATGGCCTCGGCGCACTCGCGCTCGGGGAGCATCCGCTGGATCTCGCGGCAGACGAACTCGGAGAGTTCCTCCGGGCGCTTGACCTCCCGCTGGCGGTAGGCGGCCTCGGCCTTGGCGGCCAGCTCCGAGGCGAGCTTGGCCCCGATGTCCGCCCCGAGCAGGACCTCCTCGAGCTCCGCGGCGGTGGTCGCGTCGAGCCGGCGGCCGACGGAGATGACCTTCTTGAAGGCCGCGGCCACCCCGGCCCGGGTCTTGGCCAGGCCGTCCTTGAGCTTCTTGAGAAAGTCGAAGGCCATACGCTTGCCCCCCGGTTCAGGGTCCAGGGTTCGTGGTCGGTGAGGCGGGAGCGCCGTCCCTGGCCTGGCCGGACTTGGTCGACGCGTCCGACGGCGCGGGGCCGTCGCCCCCGCCGCCCGTCTCGCGCAGCTTCCTGCGGTTCCTGATCTGGATGAGCCAGGTTTCCGGCACGAAGGGCCGGCCGAGCGGAGCATCGGGCTTGAAGCCGCCGTGGAAGTCCGAGCCGCCGGTGGGGAGGAGGTCCCGGCGCTGGATCCAGCGCAGGTAGTGCTCGCTCACCATGTGGGCGTGCATGCTGTGGCGGATCTCCAGGCCGTCGAGCCCGGCGCGGACCAGCTCGGGGACGATGCCGTCCTGGCCGGTGACCCCGGGGTGGGCCACGAAGGCCAGGCCGCCGGCGGCGTGGACCAGGGCGATGGCCTCCTGCGGAGTGAAGGGCGCCTTGGCCACCCAGGCCGGGCCGCCGTTGCCGATGTAGCGCCGGAAGGCCTCGTTCATGTCGCGGACGTGGCCGGCCTCGACCAGCGCCTTGGCCACGTGCGGGCGCCCGATGGAGCCGGGGCCGGCGATCGCCAGGATCCGCTCGAACTTCAGGGGGGCGCCGAGCCGCTCGAGCAGCAGGCACATCTTCCGGGCGCGCTCGCTGCGCACCTGCCGGAAGTGGGCCAGCTTCTCGCGCAGGCCGGGGTGGTCCGGGTCGATGAACAGCCCCAGCACGTGGATTTCGCTCTCGCCGTGGTAGCTGGTGAGCTCGACGCCGGGGACGACCTCCACTCCGCGCGCGACCCCCTCGGCGACGGCGGCGGCCACGCCGGCCACCTCGTCGTGGTCGGCCACGGCCACCGCGGCCAGGCCGGCCTCCGCCGCGGCGCGGACCAGCTCCTCCGGAGACAGGTCGCCGTCGGAGTGGCTGGTGTGGGCGTGGAGGTCGACCGGGGTCTCGCCCGAAGGCCGGCGCGCCAGGGCCGCGGCCACCTCGGGCAGCGCGGCGAACTGGCTCAGGACCGCGTTGACGAAGCCGGAGGAGGTCTCGTCCCCGTAACGGCGGGTCAGCTCGACGCAGTCGTCGATGACCGGGCCGGCGGGGGCGTCGCGCAGGACCACCATTTCGGCGGCGGCCGCGCGCATCACCGCGCGCTCGACGGCGCCCATGCGCTCCAGCCGCCAGTCGGTGGCCGCGGAGTCGAGCAGGGCGTCGACGCGGGCGCGCTCGGCCAGGGCCGACTCGGCGATGGCCGCGGCCCGGGCGCGCCGCGGCGGGTCGCGCGAGAGCCACTTGAGCAGTTCGCGGAGCTCCTGCCCCGGCCCGAAACGGTGGGCCTCCAGGCTGTAGAGGGCCAGCACGGCCAGGTGCCGGGCGCGGCTGCGCAGCGCCGGCCGGAGGGCTTCGATTCCCCCCGTGGCCTCGGCGTTGTCGACGAAGTGGCTCTCGGTCTCCTGACGGTCGGAGTCTGTCTGGCGCTTGGAGGGGTCAGGCAAGGGGAGGGGTCCTCATCCGGTGGTGGTGGTTGGACAGTTCTCAGTTCCCAGTTCTCAGTTCTCAGTTCCCAGTTCCCAGCCATCGGGAGCTGCCAACTGGGCACTGCGACCTGAGAACTGGGAACTCCGCTCACAGCTGCTTGAGCAGGTTGGCCATCTCGATGGCCGCACAGGCCGCGGCGAAGCCCTTGTTGCCGCTCTTGGTCCCGGCGCGCTCGACGGCCTGCTCGATGGTGTCGGAGGTGATCACGCCGAAGATCACCGGCCGGCCGGAGGACATCGCGGCCGAGGCGATGCCCTTGGCGGCCTCGGCGGCCACGTACTCGAAGTGCGGGGTGGATCCGCGGATCACCGCGCCCAGGCAGATGACCGCGTCGTACTTGCCGCACTCGGCCAGGCGCTTGGCCACCACCGGCATCTCGAAGGACCCCGGCACCCAGGCCAGGGTGATGTCGTCATCGGCGGCACCGTGGCGCAGGAGGGCGTCGCGGGCCCCCTCGACCAGCTTGGCGGTGATGAACTCGTTGAAGCGTCCGGCCACCAGGGCGAACCTGGTGCCCTTGGCCACGACCAGCTTGCCTTCCAGGACCTTGCTCATGTCCTTCCTCCCCTGCGCCTTCGCGCGGCGTCCGGCGCGGTGCCCCGTGCCGCAGAAGCCGGCATCCCGTCCGCGGACCTATGGTAGTCGAAGGGGCGGGGGCTGTCCAGTGCGGGCGGGGCATCCGGTCCAGGGGGCCTGAGCCTATTTCCCTTGAACTTTGCCCGGCGCACGCCTAGAATCCGTGCCGAAGGGGGAAGCGGCACTGGGCGTGCATGTCCGGCCGCGGGAAGGCAACCGCATGCTTCTGACCATATCCAAGCGGCCGGTCTTCGGGCCGAAGGGCGAGGTGGTCATCGGCCAGTGCGAGCCGTACACCTCGGACTGGCTGCTGCGGCTCATGGAGGACGGCCGGGAGTCCGTCCTCCTGGAGGGCAACTACTACGACCTCCGGCAGGTGCAGATGCGCTGCGGCGGGCTGTCCCCGGATGGCGTCCGCAAGCTCGTCGAGGAGATGAAGCCCCACCTGGCGGCCGGCGGGTCGGCCAGCCACGTGGTGACGCCGGCCGCGCCCAACGCCGGGCGGGTGGGCGAGAGCACCCAGATACTCGGCCGCAGCGAGATCTACCAGGCCATGGCCGAGATGGAGAGCAAGGCGGCCGCCAGCCCGGAGAACTCGGGGCTGCTCCTGGAGCGGCAGGAGCGCTGCCTGATCGTGCGCTTCGTGGACCCGATCGCCGCGGCCCAGGACGCCGACCGCCTGCAGGCCATCTTCTCGTCGCTGCTGACCCACGATGTGCGCGCCTATGTGATCGACCTTACCCTGCTGCAGCGCATTTCCAGCCGGGTGATACGCGAACTGGTCCACTTCCGTGAGAGCGCGGCCGGTGCCGGGCGCGGTTTCGCCATCGTCACCCGGCGGGCTGAGGTCGTCCGCACTCTCGAGTCCATGAACCTGCTCGGCTTCCTGCCGCACTACGAGGACACCGCCGCCGCGGTCAAGTCCCTCTCGGCATAGCAGGTCTGCGCCAGGCGGTTCCGCCGGACGGCCCGGAGGCTCTCTCGATTGGCTGAAAAAGTCGCGGTCAAGCCCGGGGCCGAGGAACTGGCCGCCAGCCTGCTGCTTTACGCCGTGGAGATGACCGGCGATCCGCTGGCCGCCGAGGACCTGCTGGCCGAGTCGACCTCGCGCGTCTTCCGCTGGTCCGAGCCGGACGACCTGCCCGCCAGCCGCGAGCCGCTCTTCCGGGCCGTTACGGCGCAGGCCCACGGGCCGCTCAACCGCCTCGGACGGCCGCCGCTGCCGGCCGTCCTGCGCTCCACACCGGACCGCTTTGACGAGGGCATCGAGGCGGCCCTGGCCGCGCTGGCCGGGCGGGAGCGGGCCGCGCTCTTCCTCGTCGTGGTCGAGCGCCTGAGCTACGAAAGGGCCGCGGCGGTGCTCGGCACCACCGTGGCCAACACCGCCAACCTGGTCTGGCGGGCCAGGCGGGCGCTGCGGGCCAGGCTGGTCGGCTCCCTGCCGGTCACCGACATCACCGACTCCCTCGATTCCCCGGTGCCCTCGACCGAGCAGCGCATCAGCAAGGTGCTGCGCGCCGGATGCGCCCGGGCCGGGCTCTTCATCTCCGGGCTGATCGACGGGGCGCTCAGCCCGCGCCAGCGCGAGGTGCTCGACCCGCACATGGCCGCCTGCGGGGTGTGCTCCGAGGAGCGCGCCCGATTCGAGCAGGTGACCGCGGCGGTCCGGACCCACTGGGTCGGGCTGGCCGCGCGGCTGACGGCGGCCGGGCTGACCCGCCGGGCCCTGGGCACCGTCTCGCTGGGTCGGAAGGCCAGGGCCCGCGGCCCGAGCGCCAGGAGGATGCAGCTCGGCGCGGTGGCCGCCAGCCTGGCGGGCATCGTCCTGCTGGCCGTGCTCTTCGCCCTGCTCGGGCGCGGCTCGCGGGACGCGGTGGCCACGGTGGAGGGGCCCGCCGAGCGCTCCTCCGGGGTGATCCGGGCCAAGGGGCCGGTCACCGTCGGGTTCCTGGACGGCACCCAGGCCCGGCTGGAGGCCGGCTCGTCGATCTCCGCCGTCCGCGGCTCCGGAACCAACCGGCCGAAGATCAGGCTGCTGGCCGGGTCGGCGGAGCTGGCGGTCAGCCACGGGCCCAGCGATCTGGTGGTCGAGTCGGCGGCCGGGAGCTGCCGCTCGGGGATGGGCAACCTCTCGGTGCGCCTGGCGGCCCGCAGCGCCCAGGGCCGGCCCCTGACCATCGAGCTGGGCCGGGCCCGGGCCCTGGCCCCCGGCGAGCGCCTGGCCCTGGTGGCCGAGGCCCACACTTCGCCGCTGACCCTCTCGGGACAGGTGGGCAAGGACCTGGAGGTTCCCCCGGGCGGCGCCGGGATCGTGCCGGTCTCGGATGCGCCGCGGCCGCTGGCCGTCCCCGGCAGATGGGTCGGCCTGCAGGCCTCCGGCTCCGGGGAGCCCTCCGAGCGGGCCGGCGCGGCCTTCGGCTGCGACCGCGGTTCCGGACAGATGGCCCTGTTCGGAGGCATGGCCTCCGAAGGCACGCCGGGCAACGGCGAGATGAACGACCTGTGGTCCTACGACCCGGCGCTGGGCGGCTGGCAGGAGATCGCCGTGTCCTCCGACGCCGCCAAGTGGCTGCAGGATCAGGCTCCCCGGCGGCAGGCGGAGCGGCCGGCGCCCCAGCTGCCCGGAGCGCTGGTCGGCGATCCCAAGGACCGGGGCGTGTGGCTGTACTCCGGCCGGCTGGGCGGGAACCCTCTCCCGGACCTGTGGTTCCTGGAGATCCCCGGCTCCTGGCAGAAGGCCGCTGACTACGTTCCGGCGCAGGAGCCCAGGCCGGCGGGCGGAGCCCGTGGCGGGCGGCCGCCGGCCGGCGCCGCGGCCGTTCCCCCTCGGCCCGCGCCGGTGGGGCGCAGCCGCGCCGCGCTGGCCGCGTCGGCGGCAGCCGGGGGCATCATCCTCTTCGGCGGAGACCTGGACGGGCGGATCCAGGGCGACACCTGGCTGTTCGACGTCACCGCCTCGGTCTGGAAGCCCTACCCGCTGGCCAGGGGCCCGGGCCCCGAGCCGAGGACCGCCGCGGCCATGGCCGCGGACGGCGGCGGCAAGCGCATCTGGCTGTTCGGAGGCCGGAGCCAGGCCGGGGCGCCGCTGGGCGACCTCTGGTGCCTGGACGTCTCCGGACCGCAGGGCGGTGTCTGGCAGGCCGTCACCCCCCGCGGGGTCGGCCCCGGTCCCCGGACCGGGGCGGTCATGGCCTGCGAAGAGGACTCGGGCTCCATGGTGCTGTTCGGCGGCCGGCCGCGCCTGGGCGGACCGCTGGCCGAGACCTGGGTGCTCCGCACGGAGGTCAGCGGCCCCGGCCGCTGGTCCAGCCTGACCGGGGCCGGAGGCCCGGCGCCGGACGACTTCGGCGCGCCGGCCATGGCCTGGCACCCGCAGTGCCGGATACTGGTCCTCTACGCCCGAGGGAGCCTCTGGAGCCTGCGCCTTGGGAAGTGAGCCGGCGGCGGATGCGGAGTCCTGAATGATGAAGGATGAATGGCCCGGCCGGGCGCCGCGTTCCATGGCATCATTCGGCACTCCAATTTCACAATTCCTGTAAGTGGCCTCACCCGGCCGGCAATACGGATGGCGGACGGAGGGAGTCCGGTGACGGACCGCAAGGCGCTGGCGGACAGGACCGACGGCGAACTGCTCGCGCTTCACCTTCTCGGTGAGGATGCGGCGTTCGCCTCCCTGGTCGGCCGGCACAGCGCCATGGTGCTGGCGGCCTGTCGCCGCGCGCTCGGTCCGGCCGAGGCCGAGGACGCCGCCCAGGCGGTCTTCGTGATCCTGGCCCGCAAGGCCGCGGCTCTGCGGCCGGAGAAGAGTCTGGCCGGCTGGCTGCATCGCACCGCCCGGATGGTCTCGGGCACGGCCCTGCGCGAGCGCTCCCGCCGCCGGCTCCACGAGGAGGAGGCCGCCGCCATGCGCCAGGCCGGAGTCGCGCAAGACGCATCGATCGGCGCCGCCGTCCGGGCCGAACTGCTGGCCCGGCTCGACGGGGCCATCGGGGAACTCCAGCCGCGATATCGCGAGGTGGTGACGCTCTGCCACCTGGAGGGGCTGTCGCAGAGCGAGGCCGCCGTCAGGCTGGGCATGCCCCTCGGCACCGTGGCGGTCTACTCCCAGCGGGGGCTTGAAGCCCTGCGGCGGATGCTCGGCGGGGCGCGCGGCGCCCTGCCCGGCAGCGCTCCGGAGCTCACGGCCGCCCGACTGGGAGAGCTGCTGGCCGAATCCTCCGCCCAGGCCGCGGCCTCCGTTCCTTCGGGCTTCATGGATTCGGCCCTGTCCGCCGCGAAGAACGCGGCGGCCGCGGCCCCGCCGGTTGCGCTCCTGGCTCAGGCCGTCCTGAAGGCCCTGTTCTGGCACAAGGTGCAGGTGCTGGCGGTCGCGGCTGCGGCGGTGCTGGCGGTCGGGGCGGCCGCACCTCTGGCCATCCGGGCCATCTCGAGGGCCGGATCCGGTGAGAGCTCGGCCCGCGACGGGCGGCAGGCGGACAGGCCGCAGCCTCCGCCCGACCGGCCGCCTCCGCCGCCCGGGGCTCCCGAGCGCGGCGAGGACGTGTGGGAGGTCGACTGCATCGACTCGCACATGGAGGCCACCTGGGCCGGCGGGACCGACATGCTGCTGCGCCTGACCGAGCAGCTGGTCAGGCATCCCGACACCGACATCCCGGTGGCCTGCACCGGCAGTTGGGATTCGTCCGTGGATGTCGGGCGGGTGCCCGGTTCCGTTCGCGCGGTCGCCGCCGTGGACATCGGCGGCCGGGGTCAGCCGGCCCTCTTCGCGGCCTCCGACGCCGGGGACCGGGTCTTCGCCCGCGACGTCAGGACCGGCAAGTTCGCCGACCAGACAGCCACGCTCAAACTCGGGTCCAGGTCCGCGGCCTTTGCCTGGGGGGACTTCACGGGCTCGGGCCGTCTGGATCTGGCTTCCTCCGACGGCAAGGGTCTCGTCATCTGGGCGCAGGCCGCGGACGGGACGTTCGCGTCGACGGCGGTGGCGGATGTGCCGAAGGTGGCCTGCACGGGGCTGGCGGCGGTGGACGTCGGGCAGAAGGGCCGGGCGGGACTGGCCTGGGGCTCGGCGGCCGGTGTGGTGCTGCTGGTGCCCGAGGCCGGGAAGCCCGGTGTCTTCGCCTTGAAGCCGCTCCCGGTCCCCGCCGGCGCGCTCAAGGATGCAGCCGGGGCCGGCGCACCGCTGGCCGCCGACTTCGACGGCGATGGCCTGGCTGACATCATTCAGCCCTTCGCCGGGGGCAGCGTCTTCTACAAGGGCCTGGGCGCCGGCGCCTTCGCCGGGGGCGCGGTCTGCGACGTGCGGCTCGGCGAGGGGCGGACCGGGGCCTTCCTGGGCGACTTCGACATGGACGGGCGGCTGGACATCATGACCGTGGCCGAGGACACCCCGCGGCTCTGGCAGAACGCCGGTGGCGGGCGGTTCAAGAACGAGTTCCACCTGAGCGGCGAGCTCACCTACATATCCAAGCCCGGCGCCATCGGCGGCAACGTTTGCGACATCAACGGCGACGGCCGGCAGGACATCTTCCTGGCATACCCGGAGGAGGCTGCGCAGGTGTTCTTCAACCGAGGCTATCGCAGCTTCGGCCATGCCCACAAGCCCATCGACCTGGCGGAGACCGGCAACCTGCCCGGGGCGCTGAAGGGTGCGCAGGCCGGGGTGCTGGCCGACCTCAACGGGGACGGCGCCCAGGACATGGCCCTGGCGCTGGCCGACGGCTCGGTGGTGGTGCTCCCGCAGACCCTGACGGGCGATGCACCGCTGGCGGTGCGGGTGGCCCTGGCGCCGGGGGCCGCCGCGGCCGGCCCTGTAACCGTATCGGCGGTCAGCGACCGGCGGCCACTGGGCGCCTGGGCGGTCTCGCCGGGGACGGGCGAGGCGCTCTTCTGCCGGGCCGACGCCGGCGAGGTCACGGTGACCTGGCAGCTGCCCGGCTCCGAGCCCCGGAAGAAGACCCTCACCCTGGAGAAGCGGCCCATCCGCTTCGTGATCGGCACAACAGGGGAGGATCGCCGGTGACCGCCCATACGCCCATTGACGAGCCTCTGTCGACCATCGTCGGACCGCGATCGGAGCGCGCCGGCGGCGGCCGGATTGTCGTCCCCCGCGGCATGGAGCGGCTGCTGACTCTCGCCGGGAGCAGCCCCGAGTGGCGCGAGAAAGTCCTGGCCGGGCCGCTGAACGCGGCGGACGAGGCCGGGATCGGGCTCTCCGCCAGCGAGCGCGCGATCCTGGGGGCGGTCCCGCGCGGGGCGCTCGAGCAGGTGGCCGCGTCCTTCGCCCGCCGAACGGTCCGGACGCCGCTGGGCAGGACCGCCGCCGGCGTGGCCGCCGCGGCGCTGCTGGCCACCGGGTTCGGCGGCCAGGCCGAGGCCGGGCTGCCGGACGACAGCGTTCTCCGTAGCGGGGCCCGCTCGGAGGTCACGATGCTGGTGGGCATCCGCCCGGACGGGCCCAACGAGATGTCCGCGAAGGCCGAGCTCATTGTCCTGCTCAAGGCCGCGCCGTTCGATGCGCAGGGGCGCAGCTCCGCGGAGGTGGTCCGGGTGCTCAAAGGCAAGCGCCCTGCCAAGAACCTGGTCATCGACCTCAACCACGCGGGCAGTCCCGAACACGCCAAGGCTGTCAAGGAAATGGTCGCCGCCAATGGCGACGGGCCGGTCCTGCTCATCGTCGGCAGGGGAGAGAAGGGCGAGGAGGTCGGCAGGCTGCACCTCGGCGGCAAGTGGATCGGCCTCGACCGGGGCGGGGAGGACGGTGTTTGGGAGGTGGACACCATCTACTCCCACATGGAGGAAGTCTGGGCCGGCGGCACGGACATGCTCCTGCGCTTCCTCGACGTGCTGACGCAGTTCCCGGACACCCACGTGCCCATCGCCTGCACCTGCAGCTGGGAGGACCCGGTCGAGGCCGGCCGGGTCGAGGGCCGGGTGCGCGCAGCGATGGCCGTGGACCTTGCCGGCCGCGGGGGGCTTGCGCTCTTCGTGGCCTCCGAGGGCGGCGACCGGGTCTTCGCTTTCGACCCGAAGGCCGGGAAGTACGGGGACATCACCGCGCGGCTCAAGCTGGCCTCCAGGTCGAGCTTCGCGGCGTGGGGCGACTTCGGCGGTTCCGGCCGTCTGGACCTGGCCTCGTCCGACGGGAAGGGGCTGGTGATCTGGGCGCAGGCCGCGGACGGGACTTTCGCGTCGACGGCGGTGGCGGATGTGCCGAAGGCGGCCTGCACGGGGCTGGCGGCGGTGGACGTCGGTCAGAAGGGCCGGGCGGGGCTGGTGTGGGGTTCGGCGGGCGGGGCGGTACTGCTCGTTCCTGCTGCCGGGAAGCCGGGAGCCTTCGTCGCGAAGCCGCTGGCGGCGGCGGCCGGGGCGGTGAAGGACGCGGCCGGGGCCGGCGCGCCGATCGTGGCGGACTTCGACGGGGACGGTTACGCGGACGTCGTGATGCCGTTCGCCAAGGGCAGCGTTTTCCACAAGGGGCTGGGGGGCGGTGAGTTCGCGGAGGGCGCGGCCTGCGAGGTGGCGCTGGGCGAGGGGCGCACCGGGGCGTTCGTGGGCGACTTCGACATGGACGGGCGGCTGGACGTCATGACCGTGGCTGGGGACAGTCCGCGGCTCTGGCAGAACGCCGGCGGCGGGCGGTTCCGGAACGAGTTTGGGCTGTGCGGGGAGCTGACCTACATATCGAAGCCCGGGGCGGTCGGCGGCAACGCCTGCGACATCAACGGCGACGGGCGGACTGACGTCTTTCTGTTCTACGCGGACATGTGTCCGCAGGTGTTCTTCAATCGCGGGTTCCGCAGCTTCGGGCACGCCCACAAGCCGATCGATCTGGAGGAGACCGGCAATCTGCCGGAGGCGGCGAAGGGGCAGCAGGCCGGGGTGATGGCCGACTTCAATGGGGACGGGGCGCAGGACATGGCGCTGGTGCTGGCCGACGGCACGGTGCGTCTGGTGCCGCAGGCCGTGGCCGCCGACGCGCCGCTGGTCCTGCGGGTCGCCCTGGCGCCAGGAGCCTCGGCCGGACCGGTGACGGTGAGTGCCCGGGACCGGCGGATGTCGCTGGGTGCCTGGGCGGTTCAGCCGGGCGGCGAGGCCTTCTTCGGGCGGGTCGAGGCCGGCGAGGTCACGGTGACCTGGCAGCTGCCGGGAGAGCCGCCGCAGAACAGGGCCGTCCTGCTCGATGACCGGCCCGTGCGCCTGCTGATCGGAGGCGGGAAGTGACGGGAGCGGGTGGGAACGCGGTCCCGCGCCGCCGCCGCTTCCCGGGCGGAAGCCGGCTGTGGGCGGCCGCCGTCGTCCTCGGACTGCTGGTCCTGACCGGGGGCGTCGCGCAGGCGCTCATCAACCCGAACTTCACCCCGGTCCAGCTGGTCGAGAAGGCCGACCTGATCCTGGTCCTCAACATCCGGCCCCCGGCCGAAGGCAGCAGCCGCTGTTCCGCCGAGGTCGTCCGGTGCATCAAGGGCCGGACGCCGGCCAATCGCCAGGTTTTCGACTTGAACAGCGCCGCCAACCGGGAGCACGGCCTGGCCATCCGCAGGATGCTGGCGGAAGCCGGGGCGCAGCCGGCGCTGCTCTTCGTCGGCAAGGGGGACAGGGACGAACCCCTGGCCCTGCTGCACGTCGGCGGAAAGTGGGTGGCCCTGAACCGCGCGCCGGCGTCACCGCCGGCCCGCTGACGACTGCTGCTTCGCTGAGGGTGGGGCCCGGGCGCCCCGCGGGATGGGAGGGCATGTCATGTCCAGGCGCGCACTGACGGCGGGGCTCTCCGGACTGATTCTCCTGGCCGCGGCCGGCACCGCCCGCGGGTACATCAACCCCAACTTCACCCCGGTGCATCTGGTCGAGAAGGCCGACCTGGTCCTGTTGCTCAGGATCGCCCCGGCCGACGACAAGGGCAGGGCCAGGGGAGAGGTGGTCAAGGTCCTCAAGGGCAAGGCCGACAGGGCCCAGACCTTCGACCTGACCAGGAGCGCCAACGCCGAACACGCCAAGGCGGTCCGGGAGATGATCAGGTCCAACGGCGGCGGCCCGGCGCTGCTCTTCGTCGGCAAGGGCGAGAAGGACGAACCCTCCAGCAAGCTGCACATCGGCGGCAAGTGGGCCAGCCTGGACAAGGCCGGGGCCGCCGACACCTGGGATGTGGACGTCATCGACTCCCACATGGAGGGCACCTGGGCCGGTGGCACGGACATGCTGCTGACGCTGACCGAACTGCTCATCAGATTCCCGGATACCGATGTGCCGGTGGCCGGCAGCGGCAGATGGGAGGACGTGATCAAGATCGAAGAGAAGGTTGCCGGCAAGGTCAGCGCCGCCCGCGCCGTAGACCTGGCCGGAAATGGCAAGTTCGCCCTCTTCGTGGCCTCCGACGGTGGCGACAAGGTCGTGGCCTACGACGAGAAGGCCAAGAAGTTCGCGGACGTTACCGGCAAGCTCAAGCTGGCCTCGAAGTCCAGGGCCTTCGCCTGGGCCGACCTCAACGGCGACGGCAAACTGGACCTGGCCTCCTCGGACGGCAAGGCTCTGGCGGTCTGGACGCAGGGCGCCGACGGCGCCTTCGTCTCGACGGCGGTGGCCGAGGTGCCCAAGGAGGAGTGCGTCGGTCTGGCGGCCCTGGACCTGGGGGCCAAGGGCCGTGCCGGGCTGGTCTGGACCGGCAAGACCGGAGCCCCGACCCTGCTGGTGCCCGACAAGGGCAAGGCCGGGGTCTTCGCGCTGAAGCCGCTGGCGGTCGCGGCCGGGGCGGTCAAGGATCCGGCGGGGCCCGGCGGGTGCCTGGTGGCCGATTTCGACGGCGACACCCTGGCG